>MDTA01184077.1_pt1 | contig 11903 bp, 8 predicted proteins | sample 811151 | NCBI WGS metagenome assembly MDTA01 (sample SAMN05326648, study PRJNA326480) | marine metagenome | isolation source: seawater | place: Indian Ocean: South | collected 2010 | reverse complement strand
ATATAATAGACTTTAGTTGTTAAAATTGATAAAAATTTTAAAAAAGAAATATTTAAAATTAATATTTTTAAATCCTAAAAATAATTTTACAATGATCATATATTGTAAAAATTAATATTGTAATTAAAGTTATATATTTACAAGGCCTGAACTTTATTGTGCTGAATAAAAAATTACAATCCACATTTTTAGAGGATTTCTTTTTCTATTTTATCTTCTTCATGCATCAAATCTAAATACTCAGACTCTAGCAAATTCATAGCTTGCATAGCATCATTTAATTTCAAATAATCCTTAGAATTTTTTGGATCATTTATAATTAATCTTTTTATTTCTATCTCCAACTCTATTTCCTTAAATCTTTTTTTTATTGATGCTAATCTATTTTTCCTTTTTTTTCTTATTTTAAAAACACTTTTTTTATCAAACATTGAAATTTTTACTGGATTTGATTCCTTTTTTTTTATTTGAGAAATCTTCCATTCATAATATTTATAATTTCCTTCAAATATTTTTATATTACCATCATCTACTTGACAAATTTTATTAGTCACTTTATTCATAAAATGCCTATCATGTGAAATGCATACTATTGACCCTGAAAATTTTTGTAGTACATTTTCAATAATTGATCTAGAATTCATATCTAAATGATTAGTTGGCTCATCTAGCAATAATAAATGTACTGGATTAATTAAAATAGAGGCCAATGCTAATCTTGCTTTTTCACCTCCTGATAAAACTTTTACTTGTTTTTCAATTTGGTCTCCAGAAAATAAAAAACTCCCTAAAAAAGTTCTAATTTCTGTTTCATTTAAGTTAGATCCTTTTTTGTAAACAGTTTGAAATACTGTATCATTCTGTTCTAAAACCTCTAATTGATGTTGGGCATAGTAAGCACAAATAACTTTATTACCTAAAATAAGATCCCCTTTTGTTACTTTTTCAACACCTGCCAACATTTTTATTAAAGTTGATTTCCCAGCTCCATTTCTTCCAACTAATCCTATTTTATTACCTCTTTCTACAATAAAATTTAAATTTTCAAAAACACTAACCTCTGTATATTCCTTTTTTACATCTTTAAATTCAGCTACTCTTAATGGTGATCTTGTTGGTTGTGGAATATTAATTTTTATCTTTCTATTATCTTCCTCTGGAGGTTTGATTAATGTTAATTTTTTTAACATTTTTATTCTACTTTGCACCTGTACCGCTTTTGAACTTTTATATCTAAATTTATCTATGAATCTTTCTGTTTCTTTAATCTGTTTTTGTTGATTTTTATATTTAGAAATATATTGATCAGATCTAATTTTTTTTTTAACTAAGAATTCAGAATAATTTCCTTTGTATAATACAACTTTATTTAAATCTATATCTAATATGTTATTTACTGACCTATCCAAAAACTCTTTATCATGACTAATTAAAACAAAACTTCCTTCCCATTTAGAAATAAAAGACTCTAACCATATTGTAGCATCCAAATCTAAATGATTTGTTGGCTCGTCTAAAAATAATACATCTGGATTTTGAACTAAAATTTTTGCTAAAGCAACTCGCATTCTCCAGCCACCAGAAAACCTTTCTAAACTTAAATTTAATTGATTCTCCTTAAACCCCAAACCGCCTAATATTTTTTTTATTTTTTTTTCTATATTCCAACCATCAAGAGATTCATATCTAGTTTGATATTCACCTAATTTTTTTTCATAGGTTTTTATGCCTGGATTTTTTGAAATCAAAGCTGTGTAAATTTCAATTTGTTTTTCTAAATTATTGATTTCTGGGAAGGCCTTTTTTACCTCCTGGATAACCGACAAAGTCGAAGATTCAACCGTTTCTTGTGCAAGGTAACCAATATTAATATATTTTTCAATTTTTAGAAATCCAGTATCTGGAGATTCCTCATTTAACATTATTCTAAGTAAAGTTGTTTTACCAGAACCATTTTTACCTACAAGTCCAATTCTCATACCTCTTTTTATAGATATATTGACATCAGAAAATAATTGGTTATCTTGATAAGATTTTGATATAGAATCCAAATTAATCATCTATAATAATTCACCTATCACATTAAGACCATTAATCTCAATTAACTTTATCATAACGATTTTGTTTATAATTTTTATATTCCCCAATAATTCAACCTTTATATAATTATCTGTATGCCCAATTAATTTACCATTTTTTCGACTCTCAAATAATACAGGCCTAACTGAGCCCAAGAAAGCATTATAAAAATAATTTTTTTTCTTTTGAGATAAAATATGAAGCATTTTACTTCGTTTAGATCTTTCTTTTTTCGGTACTGCGTTCTTATACTTTAGAGCCTCGGTATTCTGTCTTTCTGAATAAGCAAAAACATGCAAATAAGATATAGGTAATTCTTTAAGAAAATTATAAGTCTCCATAAAATCATTTTCTGTCTCACCCGGGAACCCAACCATGACATCAACTCCTATACAACAATCTGGAATTTTTGCTTTAATTTTTTCAATTCTTTTAATGTATAGTTTTGTATTATATCTTCTCTTCATTAATGAAAGTATATTATCTGATCCTGATTGAAGAGGGATATGAAAATGAGGCATAATTTTTTTTGAAACTGAACAAAAATCAATAATTTTTTCATTTATTAAGTTTGGTTCAATTGAAGAGATTCTTATTCGATCAATATTTTTTAATTTATCTAATTCCTTTATTAGATCTAAAAAGGTTTCCCCATTGTTTTTTCCAAAATCACCAATATTTACTCCAGTTAATACTATTTCCCTTACCTTAGTATCTGATAATTTTTTAGCAACCATTAATGTTTTTTCAATAGAGTTACTTCTACTAATACCTCTTGCGAGAGGAATCGTGCAAAAAGAACAATTATAATCACACCCATCTTGAACTTTTAAATACGAGCGTGTTCTTTCATTGTAAGAATACGATGGTACAAATTCTTTAATATTTTCAATTTTTGAATTAAAAATTTTTGTTCCAGAATTAATATCTAGATTATCCAGATGGTTAATTAAATTAAATTTTTCTTCTGCCCCTAAAACTAAATCAACTCCTTCTATCTTCGAAATTTCTTGTGGCTTTAACTGGGCATAACACCCGATCAAAGCAACTATAGAAAAAGGATTTTGTCTTTTAACTTGTCGGACTAATTTACGAGCTTCTCGATCTGCATTTTCAGTGACTGAACATGTATTAAACACATAAAAATCTGCTTTTTCCTTATAATTAACTTGTTTGAATCCAAACTTCGCAAAATCTCTAGATATTAAAGAAGTTTCAGAAAAATTTAACTTACACCCTAGTGTATGAAATGCAATATGCTTTTTTGGAGTACTCATAATTAAATTAAATATTTTATATAATATTCTTTCTATTTACTTCTTTCATATTTTAATATTCTGTACTTAATTATAGACATTAATAAAGGAAATACAAATATGAAAAGCTCATCTTTTATTGAAAAAGTAGATTCAAAAATACAAGAAAAACACCTTCTTAATCATTCTTTTTACAAAGCATGGAATTCTGGAACATTAAAAAAAGAAACTATCCGTGAATACGCTTCACAATATTTTAAACACGTGTCTTCTTTTCCTAGATATCTATCTTCAATTCATTCTAACTGTGAAGATATTAGAATTAGGCAATTTCTTCTAGAAAATCTTAATGATGAAGAAAAAGGTGAAGAAAACCACCCTGAACTTTGGATGCGATTTGCTGAAGGAATGGGGAATACTCGCGAATCTGTTATGAAGACAGAAGCTATTGAGGAGACTAATAATTTAGTTAACACATTTATGAGACTATCAAAATCTGACCAATTTTATATTGGACTTGCGGCATTATACTGCTATGAATCAATGCAACCCGAAATCTCTAAAACCAAAAAAGATGGTCTTCAAAATCTATATGGAATTAATGATGAAAATACATTAAAATTTTTCACTGTTCATATGCATGCAGATAAATGGCACAGAGAAGTTGTCAAAAAATTATTAATTGAAGTCAGCAATACTGAGAAAAAGAAGGAAGAAATTCTGGAAGCAGTTGATTCTGCTCTGTTTTCCTTAAATAATTTTTTAACCGGAATGGAAAAAACATACTGTTAACAAAAAAAGCCTCGATTTTTTCGAGGCTTTTTAGTTTCATATTCAAATAAAGTAGACACTCCGCAGGAAGATTAAAAATAGTTTAATCACCTAAAAACAAAACTATGTTAAAAAGATAATTAGAAGGACAAATTTCTTACTAAAAAGTAAATAAAATTAGTGTCTTCTTTCTTTTAACCTACGATTAAGTTTTCTCTGATAATTACTTCTTTGATCCACATTAGATCGATTTTCTGTTTCTATAGGCTGATTACTTTGTCGACGATGAGCAACTCTACGATGAGTTAAACGTCTTTCATTTTTACTACGCCTAGCTGACTTTCTATTCTGTTTCTCCATTATAATAACCTATTTTTGTATATTTTATAACCTCGATTTTATCGAGGTTATAAAATAATTTCTAAAGAAGATTAAAAATTAAACAAGATCTACAAATAAATTATCTTCTGTTTCGGTAAGTTTAATTTTATCTTCCATCTCTAATTTACTAACCGCATCTTTTACCATCGTCATCTCATTCGCATGAATAAACTTATCAGCTCTTGCAATATAAGCAAGATTTTTAATCACTTTAAAACGATCTTCATCTGAAGTAAATAGTGATTTTAATGCACTTAAAGATGTTCCATATTGATCTGTGCGATTTGCTTCATCTCCAAGATCAATAAACTTATCGATTACTTCAGCTTCTATTCTATTATATTCATCATCCGATACATTTGGCAACATAATTTTTACATTACCACGCATTGCTTCTTTTTCAGAATCATCAACTTCTCCATCTGCTAAAAACGAAACACAAACAAAAGCATATACCAAATCATGATGTTCAGTCCAGTTTGCCATAAAATCCCCTTAATATTATTGTTTTGGGCAAAAAATATTTCAATAACCTAGATAATGATTATAATTAATCTTGATCATACAACTAGATACTGTCAAAATTATGATTTGTAAACAATAAGGTCAAGAATTCTCAATAAATTATATTGTTTATTTTTAACTTGTTTTATTGCTTCAATTATTTCTCTATTGTAGTTTTTATTTTATCAACAGTTATTAGAATTAACATCGTAATTAGAAAAAAATTTATAATAATTAAAAAAACAGTTTAATGAAAAAATTTTATTCATCTATTTTAAGACTAAATAGCCTACAATTTAAATATCGAACTTTAATATCGTTCATAATCATATTTTTTGTTATTATTTTTTCAGATATTCTTTTTCATATTAATTTCCCATCTATAATAGATTTTCTTCAAAATAGATATTCTATCACAATATCTGACCATGAAAATATTGATCTTGGCTTTGCTCCAGAAATTTGGGGTGGGGTACTTGCAATGGTTTTAGGGACGTTGATTATTGTTATTGCAATTGCTGCGGAATCATCACCTAAACTAATGGATTTATTTGTAAAAGATTGGCTAAGCCTAAGCTATGTATGGTTTTTAATTATCGCTTCTTTACATGCTGTTGTAATTATGTTTTATGTTGGTCCACTTGGTCGTGTTTCTAGTGTAATATTAAATATATATGTATACTTATTTATTGGATCAATTTTCACATTGCCATATATCTTTTACATATTACTTTATTCAAAAACAAGTAATGTTGTTTCAACTATATCTAATATAATTAAAAGTTTTATTTATAATATGAAAAAACCAATGATTTCATCTTCTATGAATCATGATGTTAAAATAGTAAACGAATATCAAAAAGAAATAATGGGTTCACTTGATCAACTTGATGACCTATTAGCTTTTACAGAATTCAAAGAAACTCAAACAGATATAATTAGAGAAATAAGTAACGTTATTCAAATATACATTAAAGAAAAATCATATTTCAGTTCTAACTTTTTTAACTTAACTCCAACCCTACGATCTAATGCAACATTTAGAACATATACAGAAAATCAATATAAAGAAATGGCAGCCGATAAAACTTTTTATGAGGTAAAAGTATTTCGACTTTTGGGAAATTCATACGTTAAAATGATTCAAAATGATCGCTTTGACATTGCATCTTTAATACCTGCAGAATTGGTAGATATTGGTAAAACATGTCTTAATGTTGAAAATAATACTATTTTAGATAATGTAAACATTCGATTTAATACCTTTTTCCGTATGGCTTTTAAACACGCCATTAAGAATAATGAACCTCGAAATCTTTATAACCTGTCTTTTCATTATTCAAATATGATTCAAGAATATATTAAAAAAGATAGAATCAATATGACAAAATATTGTTATGATAAATTTAAATTTTATGCAAATGATATTTATAAAAATGCTGTTTCCAACCCTGCCTTATATTTTATTGTAGATACCTTGACATTTGAACTTAGAAAATGTCAAGTCCTTATTCATGAAAAAAATTGGAGTGATGAGGATCAATTAGCATTACTAAAGTTAATTTTACAATTAGATAAACCTCCTGGTTTTTCAAAAGAAAATGTAGATAAAGGAATACTTGGAGGAAATAATGGTACAAGAAGAATACAAATAGGGCTTGCTCTATTCTATTTATCAAAGAGTAAAAATGATTTTGCTTCTGCAATAGCTGAAGATTATTTAGATGACCTCGCCTACTTTGATGAAAAAACCTTTAAAACAATAGTTAATACTCAATGCTTCTTATTATCTATCTTTGGTCCAACTTTTTGGGAAGATACAGATAGGGGAAATTTGAATATATATTTTGCTCCAGAAAAAGATCAAATTGAACCTTTTAAGGAGCTTTTATTCAGCCTTATGGATAAACGCTTAGAAGAACTTGAAAGAAATGTTCAATTTTTATCATTAGAAGTTGATAAACTTATGCAAAAAAGACAAAGACAAGATGGTTATCTTAATGATGTTGACAAAGAACGAATGGAAGATTTGCAAAGAAAAATCTCAGCTCGTAAAACAACAGAAGATAAAGATACAAAAGAATGGAGCATTAATCATGATTTACTTTACTCTTTGTTATGTATATCGTTTTTTGCAGATCAAGAAATAGATGAATCAGAAAAAAGTGTTATTTATGATAGTTACAGTAAATTAATTAAAAATGTTTCTGATAATAGCTTTAACATAGATTTTGGAATGACAACCAATAAATTTATCGAACTTAATTCTGAGGCTGCAAGACAAGCTTATTATGACTATTCATTATTAAACATAAAAAATGAAAAAAAGTATAATAATGACAAATTAATAGAATTAATTCAAGCTTATGTTAATATTGCAAATGCAGATGACTTCATTCATGAAAAAGAGGTCACTTTGATTCAACATGCAATAAATATTTGGGAATTAAATATTATTGTAAATAAACCAAAATCAGGTAAAAAATTAAAAATAGAAAAGTAAAATAATTTAACGCGTTAACGCAAAAAAGAATGCCTGAGTTAAATTAGAAATATCTTCACTGGCCGTTGCTAAATTAGTTACTGCGGCTTTTGCTACTTCAAAATATACAGAGCCTCCAATTTCTGGATTTTCTTTAACAATATTAGTAAATCCTTCTAAACCTAATATTCCAAATTTTAAAGGCGTTGTTGATTCGACATTCGCAGTTCTAATTGCATTATCTAATACTAAGGAAAATTCACCAATCCCAAAAGCAGGAGCTTGGACAACAAAAACTGTTGATTCCGTTACTGGATTCGAGCTAGGGGGTGGATCTGTTGTTTCTAATCTAATTATTGATTTTTTTGAAGTTGCTACCCCACTAGATGTTTTAACCATCATATTTTTAGTTACTTCTACTTGACCTTGAAAAACTAGAACCATGGTATCGCCAGTGTCACCTTCTTTTAATAATCTTTGTTTTGGGCCACACTCTTCAATATTTACTGCCTTAGCAATTTTACCACATAAATCTAATGGAACTTTACTAAAATGATTTATTTTTTTTATCTGCTCTGCTGTTGGATTCATATTTTACCTCAATACTAAAGCACTATGTTTTTCATCAATTATATAATCATCTGGAGGATTAATCTCAACCACCACATGTTCATCACTAGTTAAACTTATACCCGCACTATCTAATTGCTCTTTGATCATATTTCTAATCAAAGGGCTTCCACTGTCTCCTAGCTGTTCATCTAAGCTAAAACCAGCTTTTCTAATAGCATACCCTACTAAAAGCCATTTATATTTAAATTTAAAAAAAGCATAAATTTTATTATGGGCCTGTCCAGATAATATTTTTGGTATTTTTACTTCTTGAAGTCCTTTATCATTTTCTTCCTTTAATATTAGATCATCAAAAAATTGTGGTACTCCAGGATCAGTAACATGCTTTGCAAGTAAATGAGGGACATGCTCATCAGGAACAACAATTTCATTTGCATTTGCTCTTTGAAGGTGAGAAATATTTTCTTTATCTAACACATGGGCTACAACAATACAAGATTCTGCAATAGATTTAGCAGTAAGGCATGTTAAAACTGTTTTATCTTCATCTGGCTCTTCATGAGGCAATAGTCCCGATGAATCTGGAAGAATCATAAATGTTGAAGCTTTTTCCAAAAAGGCTTTTTTTAAGGTTGTTTCATTTGTAAAGTTTTCAGATATATGAGTAATGTCTAACCTATCAAATCCAACGATCGCTCTTTGTATAATATCTGGTTCAGTTTCATTAACTAGGATTACAACAGAAGTTGAATCCTCATTTGCATCAATTAATTTTAATATTGATGGAACTGTTGGATTCCACCCTGCAATAACTAAATGATTATTAAATTTATCTTCATCCAAAGTATCATCTCCTTTTAATCTTTGAGCAACCAATACCGAAGCAACAGCTCCACCCAACATGGTAACTACACCAAAATTAAGTAACATAATTATTATTGTAAGAAATTTTCCAATATGTGTTTCAGGGCTTACATCACCATAACCAACTGTAGTAAATGTCACAACTGCCCACCAAAAAGTATGAAAAAATGTATCAAGCCAATTGGGAGCCTCTTCCCCAAATTTAAAACTATCACTGATGTCTTCTTTTACACTATTATAGAAAACATCATATTCAACCACGGTAAGAACAGTAGTAGAAATCAACATCAAAACAATTGACCAAATTGCGTATCGAATCAGATCATTTTTTAAATAAGCATCTTTTATTTTATTTAAGTATAAAGTAAAAAAATTTTCATTTGTTTTCGTATCCATAATTGATTTTTCTTCAAGATCAAGATCATTTAAAGCTTCAATTTCTGGCAATTTATTTAACTTGTCATATAAATCCTTATTTGCATTGATCTCACTATTTAAATCATTATCAGAGATTTTATCATCAATTATGTTTTTCTTTGTAGAATGTGTACTCAATTTTTATTTTTATTAATTATTCGATATTTTATTTAGTTTAAATTATTTAATATAATATCATTTTCTTTTTAAATAAGCAAATCAAGAATGGTAGTCTTGAATTGATTTAACTATAATATTTTTTTTTGATAATCGAATTGATCTAACAACTGCAGAAGCGCCGGAAAGCGTTGTAATTACTATAATTCCTTTTTGAATACATGCCCTACCAATTGATTCTTCATCATATCTTGCTTTATATCCAATCGGTGTATTAATTACCAAATTAATTTCATTATTTTTTATACCATCAACTACGTTCGGGCGTCCTTCTCCAACTTTAAAGATTAAGGAAGATGATATTCCATTTTTCTTTAAAACTTTATTCGTTCCTAAAGTAGAAAACAACTTAAATCCAATTTCTATTAAATCTCTAGCAATAGAAATTATATTTAATTTATCAGAGTCATTAACCGATATAAAAACAGCCCCCTTATGTGGAATTTTATTACCTGTGCTTATAAGTGCCCTCCGAAAAGCATCGCCTAAAGTATTTGAAATACCCATTACTTCTCCGGTGGATTTCATTTCTGGACTTAAAAATATTGATTCTAAAGGAAATTTATTAAATGGTAAAACAGCCTCTTTAACCGCAATATGATTTATTTTATCCCATGCAGTAAGATTAAAATCTTTTAACTTTGCACCAACTGTTAATTGAGAAGCAATCCTTGCCAAAGGAATATTTGTAGCCTTACTAACAAATGGGACCGTTCTGCTTGCTCTAGGATTCACTTCCAACACATATACTTCACCATTTTTATAAGCAAACTGTAAATTAATTAAACCTACTACTTTTAATTTTATAGCTAGCAATTTTGTTATTTTTATAATTTTTTCAAGGGCATCTTCTTTAATTCGATATGGTGGAAGTACACATGCTGAATCTCCAGAATGTATTCCTGCCTCTTCAATATGTTGCATTACTCCTCCAATGTAGACTTCTTCACCATCAGATAAAGCATCTACATCAAACTCAAAAGCATTTTCTAGAAATTGATCAATTAAAATTGGGTGACCTTTTGTTATATCAGCTGATCTAGAAATATAATCAATCAATTGTGATTTTGAATAAACAATCTCCATTGCTCTTCCACCTAAAACGTAACTTGGTCTAGCTAAAATAGGGTATCGAATTTTTTCAGCAGCTAATATTACTTCATCTAATGTTTGTCCTATCCCATAACTGGGACACTTGATATCTAATTGATTTAATATTTTTCCAAATTTTCCTCTATTTTCAGCTAAATCAATACTATGAGTGGAAGTACCAATTATTGGAGCACCTAATTCTTTAAGCCTATGGGCAATTTTTAATGGTGTTTGCCCTCCAAATTGAACTAAAATTCCATCAGGCTGTTCAAAGTCCACAATATTCATAACATCTTCAAAAGTAATAGGCTCAAAATATAATCTATCTACTAAATCAAAATCAGTACTTACGGTTTCTGGATTACAATTAACCATAATAGTTTTATAACCTTGATCCTTTAAACCAAATACAGCTTGCACACAACAATAATCAAATTCAATTCCTTGGCCAATTCTATTAGGACCTCCTCCTAAAATCATTATTTTTTTACCTTTTATTGGTATTATTTCATTTTCCTCATCATAAGTAGAATAACAGTAAGGCGTTTTTGCCTCAAACTCTGCAGCACATGTATCTACAACTTTGTAAGAAGGCAATATTTTGTAAGATTTTCTCAAAGATCGTATTTCAATCTCTGTTTTACCTTGCATAGATCCAATTTGAATATCAGAAAAACCATTAGCTTTTAAATTTCTAATATTATCTTCAAAATTATTTAAACATAAATATTTAATATGGTTTAAAAACCAAGGATCAATACCTGTAATACTGTGAATATTCTCAATTGATTGTCCTTGCAAAAATGCTTCCCTAATTTTTAACAAGCGAAAACAAGTTCCATATCTTAAAGTTGACATATCTAAATTTTTAACTCTATTCAATTCTGGATCACTTTTTGAAATTAACTTAGGCTCTAACCCATTCAAACCAACTTCTAATGACCTAAAAGCTTTTTGTATAGATTCTTGAAAGGTACGCCCAATTGCCATAACCTCTCCAACACTTTGCATTTGCACACCAAGATGACCGGAAGCTTTTGGAAATTTTTCAAAATCAAATCTAGGAACCTTGGTCACTACATAGTCAATAGTTGGTTCAAAAGCTGATAAAGTTTGACCTGTTATTTCATTCGATAATTCATCTAAGGAAAAACCCAAAGCTAATTTTGCTGCTACTTTTGCAATAGGGAAACCAGTTGCTTTTGATGCTAAAGCAGAAGATCTGCTGACTCTAGGATTCATTTCTATAATTATACATCTACCATCAATAGGATTAATTGCAAATTGAACATTGGCGCCTCCAGTTT
>MDTA01064040.1_pt1 | contig 11905 bp, 9 predicted proteins | sample 811151 | NCBI WGS metagenome assembly MDTA01 (sample SAMN05326648, study PRJNA326480) | marine metagenome | isolation source: seawater | place: Indian Ocean: South | collected 2010 | reverse complement strand
GCTGATAACAGATTCAACATTATATTAAATATATCTGACTTATTTAGAAGTAATATTTTTAAAATAGATATGGAACAGACAATTTATAATCCAACATCTGAGTTATATTATACTCAACACACAATAGCAGAAAGAAAAAAAGATCGTCAAAAAATTTCTTTAAACCTAAATTATAATTTCGGTACTTCAAAAATCAATAAACAATTGAAACAAAAACAGAATAATAGAAATAATTTTAAAACTGATGTTGATATGGATTATTAAATTGTAATTTTTAGCCGATATTAAGGAACAAATTTGAAGAATAAATTATACATATATATATTATTAGTAGTATTAATTGGGATAGCATATAGTCACACTGGCCATAGCCATAAACCAAAAGCACCCGCAATCGGACAAATCTATGGTAGCGTTATAGATTCTATAACATCAACTCCAATTGAATATGCATCCGTTACATTAATAGAGTCTGAATCTGGAGAGATTATTACAGGTAGCCTAACTAATAAAGCTGGGTATTTTTTCATAAAAGAAATTCCACTTAGTAATTATTCAGTTATAATCGAGTTTATTGGTTATAAAACAAAAACATTTAATGGTATTTCATTAATCCCTGGACCTAATGGGGGAATAAAAAAAGATATCGGTATAGTAAATCTATCTATTTCAGCAGTTAATCTAGATGCTGTAGATGTACTAGGTGATGAGAGTGTCTTTGTACAGACAATTGATAAAAAAATATTCAATGTCGGAAAAGATTTAGCAACATCTGGAGGCTCAGGATCAGATGTTTTAAGAAAAATTCCATCTGTCGATGTAGATATTGATGGTGTTGTATCAATTGCTGGAGATGCAAATGTAACAATTCTCATCGATGGAAAACGTAGTGGGAGGACTGGTAGTGGTAGAAGAGGAGAAGTAGAAAATATTTCTGCTTCCATGATTGAAAAAGTAGAAATTATTACAAACCCTTCAGCAAAATATGATCCAGATGGTGTGGGTGGAATAATTAATATTGTAATGAAACGAGGTGCGTTAGATGGCTTTAATGGTAATGTATCTATAACACAAGGCCAATACAATAAACGAAATATTAATGGAAATGTAAACTATAGAACAGATAAGATTAATCTATTTACCAATGCTAATTATCGAATTGGAAATCGAATTGGAAATGGTTTACGAGAATTCCGTTACGAATATCAAGACGATAACTTACCTAATGACTCTATTTACACAAATACACAACGCACTCGAAGTCCAGATAATATTGGCCTTAGAATTGGCGCTGATTATTATCCAACAACAAAGAGTACTATTGGTTATACATTTGATATTTCAAATCATAAAGAAGCAACAGATGAGACTTTTGATTATCTCATCAATACAAAAGAACCCGATAAAATCGGTGAAATTAATATAACTGAGCAGGATGATGGATTTCACCAGGACCATGTATTATCTTATGAAAATAAATTTGATTCTAAAGAAAAACTCTTAAAAGCTTATGCAAGTTTCGCGCATGAAATTGATGATGTATTTGAATACGGTGGAAATCAATCCAATATTACAAACCCAGAAAATAAAACCACAGCTTTAGAAAAAAACACCAACCAAACCTTTTCTGTTGATTATGAAAATGTCTATGGAGAAAAACTAGGCTATGAGATTGGAGCAAAAGCAACAATAAGAAATTTTGGGAAAAACCTTAATTATTTAGAAATAGAATATGATAATAATTACGAAGAAGATATATATGCATCCTACTTTGTAACACGATATGATGTAACAGATCAATTAGGCTTTAAGGTTGGAGCAAGAGCAGAGCTAGCAAAAACAAATGCATCGCTTACAGGTTCAATGGAACATGATTCTTTAAATATTTTTACAACTTTATTTGATACTGCTATCGTTAGATCACCATTTAATAATGATTATTTTAAAATTTACCCAAGTGCATTTATACTATATAAGCTTACCGATAAACAAAATCTACAATTCGGATATTCAAAAAAAGTAAATCGTCCTAATAGAAGAACTCTAAGTCCATTTCCTCAAAGTACGCAAGATGCCGATAGAATCAGAACCGGGAACCCTTTTATTAAACCCGAATATAGTGATGTAATGGAATTCACTTTTTCGAGTAATTCTAGAAAAATAAACTTAAATCTTTCAACTTCATATAAAAATACTAACGATGTTATTATGTGGTGGGATAGAGATTATATATCATTTACTGATACAACTAAAGATACCACTATTTGGTATGAAAATATGACCGCTGGTAATGCTCAAAATTCTACAAGTATAAATTTTAGTGGTAATGTAATGTATAGACCTATGCCCCTTGCAAGTATGATGTTTTGGGGTTGGGGTTGGAATTCTAAAATGTCAGATAAGGGTGAAGCTGATTTTAATGGAACATCTAGCGGTTTTGGATTTGGAGGCCGCCTAACATTAAATATCCCTACAATCGCAAGAATCGAATTATCTGGTAATGGTAGAGCAAAAATGAAAATTACCACAGGAACAATACCTGCTAATTATAGAATCGATCTAGGTATTCAAAGATCATTTTTAAAAAATCAATTATCTATGACATTTAAGGTAAATGATATCTTTCAAACTGGAAAATTTATTATTGATACAGTTAATCCGGTTTACGATAATATGGATAATGTATTATATACACAATATATGTATGCTGAACGTCAGCGAGATAGAAGAAATATTTCGCTTGTTTTAAATTATAATTTTGGGAAAGAACAAAAAAAGAAATGGAATCGATCTCAATATAGTGGAGGTCGCGGTGGATCAGGTGGGATGGATATGGATTATTAGTTTAGATTAATATTTATATTCTATAGATTATCTAAAAAAAGTGCCTGAATTACCTGAAGTCCAAGCGGTTGTTGATAACTTAAAAAATAATATCATTGGGGAAGAAATAATATCTATTACGCCTCTATGGGATAAAACAATCAAAAATTTTAACCCCAAAAAAAATTTTAATAAAAATTCTCCAAATAAAATAATCGACATTACCCGAAGAGCAAAATTTATTATTCTTCATTTCTCTGATTTTATTTTAGCAATTCATCTTAGAATGACGGGTAAATTCTATTTATCTAATAATAAAATTATTCCAATATATACAAGAGCAGTTTTTGATTTAACGAGCTCAAAGCAATTAATTTTTGAAGATATAAGAAAATTCGGTCGTATCTATTTATATAAAAATCTTGAAACAATTAATAAAGCTCACGGCCCCGAACCACTTGGAAAATATTTTACACCTAAATGGCTTATACACAATTTAAAAAACAAAAAAAGAATGATTAAATCCTTACTACTAGATCAATCTTTTCTAGCAGGATTAGGAAATATATATGTTGACGAATGTCTTTGGGATAGTGGCATTCACCCAATATCTAAATCAAATAAAATACCTTATAATAGAATGAAAAATCTCCATGAATCAATCCAGACAATTCTAAAAAAGGCGATTGAACATAAAGGGACTACAATTATTAATTTTTCTTATCAGCAAAATAAGCAAACTGGTAATTATGCTTCTAAATTAAATATCTTTGGCAAGAATAAAGAACCATGTCCTAAATGTAGAAAACAAATAAATAAATTAAAAATCGCTGGTAGAGGAACTTATATATGTAATTATTGTCAAAAAATATTTAGATAATAATTCTATATCTCATGATTTCTTTAGTTTACGGCTATAAGATACAACATCATCAATCTTTACTGGGTCAGAAAATCCCATATGAAACGCTAAAAACCACATTACAAAAATACCATAGACTAAAAATAATATTTGCCATATCCATAACGATGGCAGACCAAAGGGAGCCCAAGAAATTGGTAAATTAGGATCAGAAAAAATCGAATTCCCAATTGTAGCAAAAGGGCCAAAACCGACAAGAAACCAAATTAATGTTAAAATCCAAGCTAAGCTAATTTTCTTTTTTCTATTAACAGACATACCCGTTATTGACTGTAATAATTTATGCTTATCTGATTTTATCTTCTTATTTTTTTCTGAATCCGGATAAAGATACGAAATAATAAATGTAACTATTAAATTGAAAAATATACCCCAACCTGCACTATGAATAGTTAATGGATAAGCCCCCCAAGGAACACCGAACCATGTAGATGTTTTATCAGTTAATGTGACGACAATAAGACCTATAATAAGTCCTGAGACAACTCCTTTTGTAGAAAATCCTTTATAATAACATATTCCAATAAGAGCTACATACATTTGAAAACCATATGCAACAGCTAACCCTCCTAACATGACAATAGCTTGATTTGAATTTGCTGCAACTATAAGAGCAGCTAGAGTTACAATAACTACAAAAAATCTACCAATAAATTTTTGCTTTTGATCAGATGCTGAAGGAGAAATATATTTTTTATAAATATCTCTAGTCACCATTGCGCTAAAAGTTGACATATAAGCAGCTCCTGTACTCTGCATTGCAGCTAATGCACAAACTGCTACTAAACCAACTAAAGCAGGTGATATATAAGACAGTAGATTAATTAGCTGTGGGACAAGATTTTTATCAGATGTATTAAATAATATACCTTTTTCTTCAAGGATATAGCCTCCAAAACCTTGAAAAATTGTAAAAGAAAATAACATAATACCAATAATGATAGATGAAGCTACAACTTGTTGCCATCTAAAAGCTTCTGGAGTTTTATTTGCGAAAGCCCACATAGAAAATGCAGGTGAAGATTGTATACCCATTAATGCAAACATATAAGTCATACACATTATACCTGTCCATGCACCTCCTATAGATTTTGCTCCAGCGCTAACAAATTGTATACTACCAGGTATAGCTATTTTTTTTGAATACCCATCAATTGTCAAATTTGTATTATTTGTAATATCTTTTAAAACAACATTGGCAATCCCATCAGTAAATGCACTCCAACCTCCTGAATAATAAATTGTAACAATTCCTAAAATTGCGATACCAATAGCGAGAAGAATGGCTTGAGCACAATCAACATAAGCCACCGACCGCAATCCCCCAGAAGCAACGTAAATCATTACTACTGTTGAAAGTGCAAACATACCAAAATTCACACTTAACATACCATCAGTTAAAACATTAAATAAATCACCCGATGCTCTTAGCTGGACTCCTAGATATGGTACACTAAATAAAAATGCAACAATTACCGTAAGTATTCTCATAGTATTGCCACCATAATAATCACTATACATTTCGCCCGGCGTTACATATTTATATACTCTACCTAAAACCCATTGTCTTCGAAGAAATAGTACACCAGTAAGTGGGATTGTTAAAGCATAGAATGATGCAAATGCATAAGGAAGACCATCGGTAAATATTTTACCTGGATGCCCAACAAATGTCCATCCACTAAAACTTGTGGCCGTAGCAGCAAGAACAAATACCCAAACTCCTATTGATCTCCCAGCAAGAAAATAATCAGTAGAGGTTTTAGCTGACTTCGCTCCCTTCAATCCCCAAAATAGACAATATGCCCAATAGGCACTCACAAATCCTATCAACCAATAAATTTTTGAATCCATCTATTTAGCTTCTAAATGATTTATTAATAAACTTATCTGAGAGCTAATAAAAGAAAGAACAATAGCAGCGATAACATCAGCAATAGGTGGAACATTTGGAAATCCATAATTCCAAATAACTACTCCGATTAACCATAGTATATATACCTTCAAAAAAATAATTTAACAATTTAAAGAATAATATTATTCTTCAAATTTACCCCCTACTGGAGTTCGGTATTCTTGAAATGGGATTAATAAAAGATTCTTTATTTTCGAATGTTCCTCATTTTTCATATAGGTATCAATACCATATTTTAATTTTATTATCTCTAATTTTGAAGTAGTAGAAAAAATATAATCCCATATAGAAAATATATTACCATAATTAGAATCTGTATGTGGCAATATATAATGATGATGAATTTTATGAAAATCTGGTGTAACAAAAATAAAGGATAAAGGTTTATCTAGCCATTTTGGGACAGATATGTTAGCATGTGTTAAAGCAGCAAAAAATGCAGAGATAGTTTGATAAAACATAACTAAACCTAAAGAAGCGCCAGTTACTAAAATAGCTAATACAGTAAAAGTTAAACGTAATAAATTTTCCCCTGGATGATGACGCAAACCACTGGTGACATCAACATTAGGATCTGTATGATGAATAACATGAACTCTCCACATCCATTTTACTTTATGTTCTAACCAATGGATCAACCAAGCTCCAATAAAATCTAGTAAGAGTAAACCAAATAACAAATATAGCCATATCGGTAAATCGATTAAATTTAATAATCCACTTCGATTTTGAGAACTATAATTGACTACTTTAATTATTAGAGATGCGCCTATTAGGTTAATAATTAATGTAATTAAAGTTAGTGTCAGATTAATCTTAGCATGCTTTAATTTATTATAATTCATCTGAAATAGAGGAGACAAAGCTTCTAAAGATAAAAAAATTGCTAAACCACTTATAAGAAAAAGCGATCTTACCGAACTAGGTACTGTCTCAAAATAGAATAATAGTTCCTGCATTTCAATAATCTATAATATTAATTATTAAATTTATTTAATCATCGAAATCATTATTGCATTTTGAGCATGCATCCTATTCTCTGCTTCATCAAATACAATGGAATAAGAAGCTTCCATTACACCATCTGTTACTTCACGTCCTCGTTCTGCTGGTAAACAATGCATAAATAATGTTTCCTTTCCAGTACTATTCATTAATGCTTCATTTACTTGATAATTAGCAAAAATCTTTTCCCGATCTTTTGCTTCTTCTTTTTGACCCATAGATGCCCAAACATCTGTATAAATAACATCCGAACCTACTACAGCGGATTTTGGATCATATGATAATTCAAAAGTAGAGATTCCTGATTTAGTTACCATATCAATAGTGTTTTGATCTGGCTCAAAACCGCTAGGAACACAACAAACAAAATGCATCGGTAGTCTACTAGCAAGTTGAAGCCACGAGTGTACAATATTATTTCCATCTCCCATATAGGTTATTTTTAAATTATCCAAATTACCTCTGTGTTCCCAAACAGTAAGAATATCAGCCATTATTTGGCAAGGATGGTTATAATCTGTCAGACCATTAATTATAGGAGAACTTGAATATTCTGCTAATTCTAATATGTGATTATGATCAAATAATCTAGCCATAATCATATCATTGTAACGTGACACAACTCTACTTATATCTTTAATCGCTTCCCGTTTACCGATACCAATATCATTTGGACCAAGAAATAAAGCATGACCACCCATCCAAGTAAATCCTGTCTCAAATGATATTCGTGTTCTAGCAGATGGTTTGGCAAAAATCATTGCTAATGATTGATCTTGAAATGGTTTAAATTTTTCTTTATTCTGAAATTTTATTTTGACTTCTTTTGCTAGATTAAGAATATCTAATAATTGTTCTTTTGAAAAATCAGAAATTTGTAAAAAATGGTTCATTATTTATTTTCCTTATAAAATATACCGACTCAAGTCTGAATCTTCTACAATACCTTTTAAAGAATCCTTAACAGTTTTGCCTGTAATTTTAATTTTTTGACTACCACGTTTCGGTTGTTCAAAAAGATGATTTTCTAATAATGTTGTCATAATTGTATGTAACCTTCGTGCTCCAATATTTTCCATCTTACTATTTACTTCAGATGCTAATTCTGCAACAGCCTTAATTGCTGTTTGGTTAAACTCTAATTGAACATTCTCTGCTTTTAGTAGTGCAGTATATTGTTTGATAAGAGCAGATTTTGGATGTGTTAATATTTTAATAAAATCTTTTGTTGTTAATTTATCCATCTCTACTCTAATTGGGAATCTCCCTTGCAGCTCTGGAATCATGTCAGATGGAGTAGTAACGTGAAATGCGCCAGCCGCAATAAATAAGATATGATCTGTGGCAATAACACCATATCTAGTATTTACATTGCTCCCTTCAACAATAGGTAACAAATCTCTTTGCACTCCTTCTCTACTAACATCAGGACCAATACCGCCATTATTACCTACGACTTTATCAACCTCATCCAAAAAAATAATACCATTATTTTCAGTTATTTCTTTTGCAATTCTAATAACTTCATCGTGATCTATTAATTTTGCTGCTTCATTTTCTATAAGCACTTCACGAGCTTCTACTACAGACATTTTTTTTGTTTTAGTTGTTTTAGGTAAATGACCCGAAATCAAATCTTTTATATTCATTCCAATATCTTCCATGCCCATCGGGCCAAAAATTTGCATCCCTATTGTTGACTCATCTGGAACTTCAATTTCAATCATATTATCATCAAAATCACCCTTTTCCATTTTTTTTCGTATACGGTTTCTTGTCCTTAAATGCCTTTCTTTAATCTCTTTTGAAATTTTCGCATTATCTTTTTGATCATCTGGGAATAATATATCTAAAATTCGCTCATTTGCTAAAAGCTCAGCCATCTCCATTACTTCTTTTTGTTTATCTCGCTGTACCATAGACACAGCAGTATCCATTAAATCTCTTATAATTGATTCAACATCTCTTCCAACATAGCCTACCTCAGTGAATTTACTAGCTTCTACTTTAATAAATGGGGCATTCGCCATTGTGGCTAAGCGTCGTGCAATCTCTGTTTTTCCTACTCCAGTAGAACCAATCATAATAATATTATTCGGCATAATTTCATCACGAAGTTTTCCAACAACTTGCTGCCTACGCCATCGATTTCTTAAAGCAATCGATACTGCCTTTTTTGCATTATGTTGCCCAACAATAAATCCATCTAATTCTTTAACAATCTGCTTTGGTGTCATTTCTTTCATTTGATTTCTTTTACCGTAATTTTATCATTAGTATAGATACAAAGATCAGCAGCAATCTGCAAAGATTTTTCTACAACTTGTTTTGCAGAGAATTTAGTGGATTGCAAAAATGCAGATGCAGCCGCTTGGGCGAATCCTCCGCCAGAGCCAATAGAAACTATTGGCCCATCAGGCTCGATGACATTACCATCACCAGATATAATAAAACTATTATTTTTATCCATAACAACAAGCATCGCATCAAGATGACGTAACATTTTATCAGTACGCCATTCTTTTGCTAATTCTACAATTGCCCTTTTCATTTCACCTTCGTATTGATCTAGCTTATATTCAAATTTTTCAAATAATGTTAAAGCATCAGCAGCTGCACCAGCAAAACCTCCAAGAACACCACCTTTCGAAGTCTCAAATTGGCGAACTTTCACTGCTTTCTGTTTGAAAGCCATTTCTCCAAAAGTAACCTGCCCATCTCCAGCCATTGCTATTTTACCTTTGTATCTAACCCCAATTATGGTAGTTGACTTAATTTTTATATTCATATATTGTATCTAATTACCTTGCCAAAAATTAAAATAAAATTTATTGTGTTAGTTCCTTGAATAGCTTTGAATCTCCAGGTAAAACTAACGTTGTCTTTTTATCAATAACCTTTTCATATGTTTCCAATGTTCTTAAAAAATCATAAAAGTCAGGATCTTTTGAAAAAGATGTTGCATAAATATCCAATGCTCTTGCCTCTCCTTCTCCACGAATTTTTTGTGCTTCCTTATAGGCATCTGCTAAAATAACAGTCTTATCTCTATCTGTTGCAGCACGAATTTTTTGTGCTTCTTCTTCACCTTCAGATCTAAATTTATTGGCTTGGCGTTTTCGCTCAGCCTCCATCCTTGCATAAATTGATGCTTCATTTTCACGAGGTAAATCCACTCTACGAATTCTTACATCTATAACTTCAATTCCATATTTACTTGTTTCTTCATTACTAGCTTTAGTTACTTTTTCCATAATTAATTCACGATTTTCAGTTATTATCTCAACCATGTCATGTGTACCAAGTTCTTGACGAAGTTCAGAATAAACAATATCATCTAATCGGGTCTTTGCTGTAGGAATTGCTTTTACCGTTTGTAAAAATAGTAGTGGATCTATAATTCTCCATCGAACATAATTATCTATGATTAATGATTTTTTATCTCGGCTCAAAATCTCTTCAGGTGGCACATCATATTCTAATAATCTCTTTTCAAATGAATTAGATACCTGAAGTGGAGCAGGCAGCTTAAAATTAAGTCCTGGTTTATTTATTGTACGTACTGGTTTACCGAATTGAAGAATAACAATCTGTTCCGTTTCATCAACTGTAATTATTGTTGAAAACCCAAAAAGAATTAAGAATACTAATAATATAATTGTAAAGCGTTTCATTATTTGGAACCTCCTTTACTGGTTGTAAGATTTAGAAGATTTAACATATTCCCACTATCTTTATCAGGAACAATTATCTTTTCTATATCTGGTAAAACTTTTTCCATAGTCTCTAAATACAACCGTTTTTCAGTAATGCTTTTAGCTTTTCTATATTCTTTTAAAATAGTTGTAAACTTTGCAGCGTCACCTTCAGAACGCTTAATTCGAGATTGTCTAAAGCCTTCTGCATCTCGGATCATCGCTTCTGCTTCTCCTCTAGCTTTAGGAATTACATCATTTCTATATCCTTCTGCTTGATTTATCATTCGATTTTTATCTTCTTTCGCAGATGCAACATCTTTAAATGCACCTATAACTTCTTTAGGAGGTGAAACATCTTGTAACTGTACAGCCACAATATGAATCCCAGACTGATAATTATCTAAAATTGATTGTAGCTGATCTTTTGTCTCTTCCTGAATTGTAAATTTTCCAGTTGTTAATGTTTCATCTATTTTATTTCTACCAACAACAGTTCTTAAACTTGCTTCTGCTGCTTCTCTTACTGTGAGTACCGGCTCTACAATATTAAATAAATATTCAACTGGATCCTTTATTTTATACTGGACAATCATTTCAGCATCAACAATATTTTCATCTCCTGTAAGCATCAAGCTCTCTTTTTCAATTGTACGATATTGACCATTTCTGAGTGTACGAAAACCAATCTCTATACGTTTAACTTCTGTAACCTTTGGAGTGTTAACAGTCTCAATTGGATAGGGGAAATGATAATTCAGTCCTGATTGTGCTACACGAGTATATTCTCCAAACGTCCTTACGACTCCAACTTCATCAGGACCAACCATATATACTCCTGTTAATAACCATAAGATTAAAACCATTCCCAATATCGGAATTATTTTAAAATTTAGATCAGGAATTTGAACTTCCTGATCTCCAACAAATATTCGTCTAGTTGCCATAACTACTCCTTTAAATTTCTTTTCTTAATCTCGCTACAGGGAAACCCATCTGATCACGATATTTAGCGACTGTTCTACGTGCTAAATTATAACCTTCCTTAGCTAGTTCATCTACCAAAATATCATCACTCAAAGGTTTTTGTTTATTTTCATTTTTAATTATTTTTTCTAAAGCTCGCTTAATGACAAATGTTCCTAGTATTCTGCCATCTTTTAATTCAATAGAATCAGTAAAATAATATTTTAATTCAAAAACACCATATGGTGTATCTACAAATTTTCCTCGAGTCGAACGACTAATAGTCGAAATATCCATTTGAATACTTTCTGCTACATCTTGAAGTTTTAATGGACGCAAAAAATCCATTTCTCCTGAAAACCATTCAGGTTGAAACTGAATAATAGCTTTCATAACGTTTATCATAGTAATTCTGCGTTGATGAACTGCTTCAATAAACCAATTCGCCGATTCCAATTTTTCTTTAATAAATTTTTTTGCATCATTACTGACTGATCCATCCTTAATTTGATTTTCATAATCTTGATTAATTCGTAATTCTGGTAAACCATTATCATTGGTGTTAATTACCCATTCATT
>MDTA01037266.1_pt1 | contig 11905 bp, 8 predicted proteins | sample 811151 | NCBI WGS metagenome assembly MDTA01 (sample SAMN05326648, study PRJNA326480) | marine metagenome | isolation source: seawater | place: Indian Ocean: South | collected 2010 | reverse complement strand
GTCTCCAAGACCACGGAGACGGGAGAGTCACTAGCAAGGGGATCATTCGTGGTGAGGGGCGAGAGGAATTGGCATCGGGACACTCCTCTGGAGATTGCAATCGGATTGGCTGTAGTGAACGGCGTGCCCCTCCCGGTGTCTGGGGTTCCAAAGATTATCTCGGAGATTTGTGAAAGATGGGCCAGGGTAGTTCCAGGCACTGAAAAGAAGGACAGCGTCGCTAACAGGATCTCGAAATCTACTGGTTTGGCGCAGGAAGACGTTCTTTCCTGTCTTCCCCCAGGTGGATGCTCTGTGGAAGACCACGGGCTAATTCAGCCTTGATGTCTGGCCTTCCACTCTGGTTCAGTGATTGCGTATAGTGCAGAGTCAGTGAAGTGATCATACAGCCATTCCCTGTCCTTCGACATCCCCTCTATCCTCATCCCAAGCCTCTCTGCAACGGCTCGGCTAGGGTAGTTCTCGACTGCTGCTTCGATTACCGACCTATGGAGCTTCAGATCATAGAAGCAGTGATCTATCAGCCTGGAGCAAGCCTTGGTGATTATACCCTGACCGGTCGATGACTGAGAAACCCAGTAACCCAGCCCGAAGCTCCTGTTACTCCAATCCAACCAGTTCAGGCTTATCACTCCCACCAGATTACCGAATTGACGAATTAGGTAGAATCTGAACTCATCTGCCTTTTTCTCGTAGAGGCTTCTGATAAGGGAAAGTTCGTCATCCACTGATTTGACGTCATCCAACCAAGGCAACCACTTCCTAAGATATGCCCGGTTTTCATCCACTATGTTGAACAGCTCTAGCGCGTCACTCTCCATCGGGGCGACGATTTCCAAACCTTCCTCCACGAGCAGTGATTTTGCAGGTTCGGGACGAGGTGCGTCTGGGTCTTCAGGCCAACCAATTGGCTCAGGCATCAAATTGGCCACACATTGGGGCGTTATAGTAGTTCTAATTCGGCGACAACGCTTCAAGTGGGCTGCCTCATGCGAGGCTATGAGCGGAAGCGGGGAGTCTGGCAACTGGACCTATGGCGACTACCTAAGACTCCACGAATTATTGGATCTACAAGGCGATGATAGGGGCGTTTCTTCAGATGAGATGCACTTCATAATCGTCCATCAGACATTTGAGCTTTGGTTCAAGCAAATAATCAGAGAACTTTCTGAGACTAGGGACATCCTTGCACAGGTTCCAGTACCCGAAGACGACATCCCCCGTGCTGTAGGCCATCTGTCAAGAACCACTGAGATTTTCCGTTTGATGGCGAGTCAGTGGACAGTGCTAGAGACTCTGACGCCACAAGGATTCCTGGCTTTCAGGGATGGATTGGGCACTGCCTCTGGATTCGAGTCTTTCCAGATGCGGGAATTCGAGTCCCTACTGGGTTTGGAGACTGAAGACCGAATGTTTGGAATGGATCCCATTGAGACATTCAGAAAGCTAGCAGAGAGAGGGGGGAAGGACGAGGAGGTCTTGCAAAGGCTGGAGGCGGAACTAGGGAATGAGTCCCTATATGACTCTCTGATGAGGTGGATGGAACGAACCCCGATCATGGGTTCCATTTTCGGAAGCGAGGGGGACGAGGACACCGTTAGGGAATACGTCGACTCACACTTACAGGCACACCTCCAGATGGGGGACGAGGCACTGCAGAGAATGTCCGGGATGGGCGGAGATGCCTCGAATAGGATGAAGGAGAGATTGGATTCTGCTCAGGAGTCAGCTACCTCATTCCTAATTCCAGATGGGGTGGTGAGTCGTGGTCGTGCCGGCCTCCTATTCATCGAATCTTATCGAGAGTTACCTCTTCTAACATGGCCTAGGAAACTAATCGATGCATTCGTAGAACTCGAGGAGTCGATGGCGAAGTGGAGGCATGACCATGCACGCATGGTCGAGAGGATCATTGGGAAGAGGACCGGGACAGGGGGGACCAGTGGAGTTGACTACCTTGATGCCACTGCAAGATACAGAATTTTCAAGGATCTTTGGGAAGTCAGGACTATACTCGTGAAGCCACAGAACAGGCCGGATTTGCTTAATGCAGATTTTTACGGATACACTGTAGATTCGTGAATTGCGAAGTTGATTCGGCATCGTGCCATTGAAGGCTAGGACGTCAGTCGAAAGGGCATGCCTGTTCCTGTCATATGTGCCTATGCCCGGACTCCAGTGGGAAAGTTCAGAGGTGCACTTTCGGATTACAGCGCAGTAGACCTCGGAATTCTAACAGTAAAGGAGTTATTGGAACGAGCTGGAATCGACCCCGGGATGGGCATTGTTGACCAAGTGTACATGGGACAGGTACTCCAAGCGGGTTGCGGTCAGGCTCCCGCTCGGCAGGTGGCGATTGGAGCCGGGATGCCTGTCACCACCCCCTGCACAACCATCAACAAGGTATGTGGCTCGAGTCTGAAAGCCGCAATGATAGCTTCGACAGAAATCAGAGCTGGGGTATCTAGAGTGGTTGTTGCTGGTGGGATGGAGTCAATGAGCAATGCTCCGCACTTAGCTAGGGGTGTCAAGAAGGGGGAAGACGTCTCTTTTTCCTCACTTGAGTCAGTATTGATGGAAGACGGTTTGAAGGACGCATTCTCAGGAGAATCGATGGGAAACACGGGAGAGACAGTCGCAGAGGAGCATGGGATCAGTAGAGTTGAGGCGGACAAGTTCTCTGTACGATCGCACGCACTTGCCAACAAAGCCTGGGAAGAGGGGTGGTTCAACAACGAGGTTTTCCCAGTTGGTTCGTTGACGAGAGACGAGGGCATTAGATCTGAGACTAATGAAGAAGTTCTTGGTGGACTTAGAGCCGTTTTCTCGAAGGAAGGACAGGTTACAGCAGGAAATTCCAGCCAAGTATCCGATGGATCATCTGCTGTTCTAATCGCCTCCGAAGAAGCGGCAGAGGAGCTTGGGTTGCCCGTTTTGGCTAAGATAGTGGAATATGCCACCTCTGGAGTGGAGGCGAGCAGGGTTATGTCTGCTCCAATTCCAACGGTGGAGAAGCTTCTAGAAAAATCAGGGAGGACGATTGGGGAGGTCGACATTCTGGAGCACAACGAGGCTTTCGCCTCGGCATCTTGTGCCATTAGGAAGTCGCTGGAAGTTTCGGACGATTGCTTCAACCCTCATGGCGGTGCTATAGCAATAGGTCACCCTCTTGGAGCTACAGGAACTAGATGCCTTATGACTCTGGTAAATGCAATGATTAGAACTGGAGGAAAAAGGGGGATTGTGACTGTTTGTCTGGGCGGTGGGAACGCTGTAGCCATGATGGTGGAAGCCCCATAGTCGCCAAATCAATCTCAGGGTGGAGTCATAGACCTTATTTGGGGGTCTCCGGTCGACCGCCCCGATGGTTGAGCCAGTAAGAACCCACACGCGCTTCGAAAAGGCCAGAATAATTGGTGCCAGAGCGCTTCAGATTAGCATGGGTGCACCGCTCTTCGTAACCGAGGACGAGTTGCGCGAAAAATATAGCAGCGAGTTGATTCAACTCTATGGTGTCGATGACGCGAAGGAGAAGGTTGTGCTAGATCCAATGAAGATAGCGACCTTGGAATATGAGCAAAATAAGATTCCCATCGACATCGACCCGCACGAAGAGTGAAGGGTTGCAGCCCCTTACAGGGAGCGATAGCATTTGACTGACTGGGAGGTTTCGAAGAGTCTGACAGCCTGGCTGTTGGGTCTGACAATTGTAGTAATCGGCTTGGGAGGGCTGATTCGAATATACGATGCAGGTGAGTCTTGTCCAGATTGGCCATTGTGTTTCGGGACATTTGGTTTCGACATCTCAGAAGAGGAGCAAGGGGCATGGTGGGCGGAGAATCCGGAGGAGGTTGACTCGCGTGGTTCTGGGCATAGATACTCAACGTTCCAGATCTTCACAGAATGGTCCCACAGATTCCTTGCCGGTGCATTTCTAGGGCCACTGGTTCTGCTAAACTGGTTATTGCTAAGGAAAAATGGAGATCCGGGTAAAGATGTCAGATTCGCGTCCACTTTGACAGCGGTGCTAATCATTTGGCAAGGAGGAATTGGGTGGTTGACAGTTGAGATGGACAACTTGCACTGGAGTGTTGCACTTCACCTGAGTTCTGCACTAGCATTCACGATTAGCATGTTTTGGCTATGGTTAACCATCACAATAGCAGAGGGAGGGGTTCCAGGCTGGTTAGATGTAGATCATGGAATCTCAAAAAGATGGAGGAGCAGAGTTGCTTGGTTGTCGATAGGAGCATTCATCTCGATATTCTCTGGTACTTTCGTGTCCACGACTCCCGGTGCTAATCTGGGGTGTGGGGTGGATGGAATCCCAGATACATGGCCTCTCTGCGGAGGGAATCTGGTGGACCCATTGGAAGACTTAGTTTTGCAGTCACAGATGATTCATAGATGGCTAGTTGGTGGGATGCTGGTTGCAATGGTTGCTTCCTCCTACCTGATATGGAAGGAGTCCGAAGAGGGTTCGGCTCACATTCTGAGGAATTGGATATTCGCATCAACCGGACTATTCGTTGTTAATGCTTCAATTGGAGCAATTTACGTAATATCATGGGACATGGAAGAAGGGTTCTTTGAGTTACTTTCATTGGTTCACCTTATGCTGGCCTCACTGACTTTCCTTGCAATGGCCACTGCGTGGATTGGATGCGTTATTTCCAAGGATGAGGTTGTATGATTTCGTCTACGATAGCGAGTTACTTCTCTTTGACTAAGCCGAGAGTGGTCGTTCTACTGCAGATAACTGCAATATGCGCAGTGATTGTTCATGACTCACTAGGAGGGGGCCTATCAGAGGACTCGATTGAGACAATGCTAGTTGTTCTGATTGGGGGTTATCTCACAGCCGGAGGTGCTAACGCGATCAATATGTGGTACGATAGGGATATCGATCCAATGATGAGGCGTACAGAAGAAAGAGCGATTCCCTCGGGCAAAGTGAGTGCGGTGTCGGCTCTGATTTTCGGCATTTCGATATCCATCATTGGGGTTTTATGGTTCTATTTGATGTCTAATGAAGTCGCTGCCTTTTGGTCGGCATTCAGCATTCTTTTCTATGTCCTTGTTTACAGTATGTGGTTGAAGAGAAGTACCCCTCAGAACATTGTCATCGGAGGCATCGCTGGTTCGACCCCCCCTGTGATCGGGTGGGCCGCTAGTGTGGATGGCCTCTCCATCTCCGATAGTTCCCTGGTTTCGGCAATTGAGTCCCTATTCGACCTTGGAAGTCCGATGCCTTGGTTCATGTTCATTCTGATCTTCCTGTGGACTCCGCCCCACTTCTGGGCTCTTGCACTATACAGGTCTGAAGAATACGCCAAGGTGGGCGTACCAATGTTGCCTAACGTGAAAGGTCCGGAAAGAACAATCTTTGAGATGAAAGTGTATTCAATCCTGCTGATCCTTCTCTCGATAATAGCACCTCTTTCTTTCGGGGAGATTGAGGTAAATGAGTGGGATTACCATGTCCTAAGCTGGACGATACTGGGACTAAGCATCTGGTACGCTTCAACTGTTTGGAGAATCGATATTTCGGAGATGCCGGACGATTCAGGGAGAATTGCCAGTGCAGCAAACTCATTCTTTGTTTCGATGCTTTATCTTGCATTGATGTTCGTAGTTCTGGTTACGGGAAGTTTTGGACAAGTGGGGACTGGTTTTGGAGCAATAATTTCCTTGGCTTTCATTGGGCGGACTGAGCTCAAATCGAGTTCATAGCCCCCGATGGCTTCAAACACCGAGCGTACCATGGGAGGTCAGGGGTGAGACAGTGGAAGAGCATGACCTAATCTATGACTGGAATTCTATTGACTACTCCATTGATAGAGACGAGTCTGATCACCCACATGAGTTGTGGTTTGACGACGAAACCCTCCGAGACGGTCTACAGAGTCCAAGCGCCAGGAACCCTTCTATCGAACAGAAGATTGAGTTGATCGACTACATGGAGAATCTTGGTATCCAGAAGGTAGACCTTGGACTTCCCGGTGCGGGCCCTTTCCATGTCAATCACATAGATGCGATGCTGGAGCACATGGGTGAGAGTGGTTACAACCTGAGACCGGGTTGCGCTGTTAGGACTGTTGTATCAGATATTGAGCCCCTAGTTGACTTGCAAGCAAAGCACGAGACGCAGATTCAGGCTAGTGCCTTCCTTGGAACGAGTCCGATTAGGCAGTTCGCTGAGGGATGGACCATGGACAAAATCATCTCCACGGCAGAAAAGGCAGTCACCTTCGCTGTTGACAACGACATTCCAGTAATGTTCGTCACAGAGGACACTACTAGGAGCAAGCCGGAGGAAATCAAGGAAGTGTACTCTAGGGCTATCGAATTGGGTGCCGATAGAATTTGCGTTTGTGATACCTGCGGGCATGTCACTCCCAATGGCGTTAGGAAACTCCTAGGTTTCATCCAGGATGAGGTGATTCCAGACTCGGGGGTGAAAAGAAGGGACATCGAAGTAAACTGGCATGGGCATCAAGACAGAGGACTTGGGGTTGCGAACAATCTAGCTGCTTACGAAGCGGGTGCAGATGTAATCCATGGTACGGCCCTAGGAGTGGGGGAGAGGGCTGGGAATGCCCCTCTGGACCAGACCCTAGTAAATCTGAGTCTGATGGGAGTAATCAAGAATGACCTTACGATGCTGAATGAATACACCAGGAAGGCGCACGAATATGTTGAAGTCGCCCTACCTCACAATTATCCGGTATTCGGAGAGGATGCTTTCGAAACTGGTACGGGAGTTCACGCATCAGCTGTTATCAAGGCGATGAACAAAGGTGATCACTGGCTTGCTGACCGAGTATACTCTGGAGTTCCTGCTGGTGATTTCGGTCTTCAGCAAGTAATCAGGATCGGGCACATGAGTGGTCGGTCGAATGTAATTCACTGGCTCGAGAGGAATGGGTACGCGGCCGAAGACGATCTAGTGGCACATATGTTCGAAGTAGCGAAGAGTAAGAGGAGGATGATGACGGATGAGGAAGTCCACGCTGCTATTTCTGAATTTAGAGGGCAATAGTGGAGATTTGTGATTTGAGAATTCATTTTTCATGGAATTCATCATCATATTGCAGCTAAGCGTCGACATTCGTATATTGTAACCTTGATAATCAACTAGCAAAGAAACCGAACGGCTATATTCTCCAGATTACCGAGATGGGCTGTGAGAGTAGCGTCATTGGTAATCGTGATTATGGTTTTCGCACCATTTGGCCATGTTCTGGCGGAGGAGAAAGATACGGGGACCGCCCCAATCGTTGTCAATGAAGTAATGCAATCCTATTCGAGAGATGTTCAGATTGCCTTCGAGAGGGTCTCGGACATGGATTTGTACGACGTTGATTCTCTTGCTGAGGTTGATTCTTGGTTAGTGGTAACTGGTGTGTCATCTGAGAATCACCGCAATACAGAAGCACAACCCGATGAGATCGAGCCAGTAGCGTTTCTCAAGGGGTCATACATCTGGACATTCGATGATTCGAGGGATGCTCTCGGAGGTCTCACTAAGTCATTTGAGAATGGTGAAATCGAGTCTTTCTCTCCGCTAATTGAGAAGACTTTCTCCCCTAGATTTGAACCCAATGATCCGTATTTCGATGATCAGTGGCACCTCAACAACTCTGGACAAACCAGTGGGGAGGCGGGAGAGGATGCTAATGTAATGGGGGTTTGGGACTCGTTCAATGGTTCTGGAGTAGTTATCAGCGTGATTGATGATGGTGTGGAGCATTCACATCCAGATCTTACTGATAACTACGTTTCAGTACACTCTTACGACTGGTGTGGCGATGATGCTGATCCTGATCCTAGCTCTTCAGATGGGCATGGGACGGCAGTAGCCGGAGTTGCCGCTGGAACTGGGAATAATTCAATCGGAGTTACAGGGGCTGCCTTTGGGGCAAGTATTGCTGGTCACAGACTAATCGCTTGTGGTTTTTCAGACTCTACTGGTGCCGATGCATTGAGCTATCACAATGGTGGGATAGACATTTACTCAAACTCTTGGGGACCATTTGACTCTGGCAACATCCTAGATGGTCCGGGTCCCATAACTATCGCGGCAATTGAAGACTCAATCTACAATGGGAGGTCCGGTCTTGGGAACATATACACATGGGCAGCAGGCAATGGGCTGGCTTCTAATGACAATTCAAACTACGATGGTTATTCCAACAGCAGGTACACCATTGCAGTCTCAGCGATTACCCACTATGGGGAGCAGTCGTGGTATTCAGAGCCAGGTGCAAACATCCTGGTTGCCGCTCACTCAGATGGAGGGTCACCGACATACGAGGGTATCACTACGACTGACATCACTGGTAACGGAGGTTATGACGGTGGTGACGTGACCCACGACTTTGGAGGGACATCGAGTGCCACACCTCTGGTTTCTGGGGTCATCGCCCTCGTTCTTGAGGCTAATCCAGATCTTACTTGGAGGGACGTTCAGAACATCCTAGTCCATTCCTCGAGAAAGAACGATGCTAATGATTCATCTTGGAACGTTAACGGTGCGGGTCATGACGTATCACACAAGTTCGGCTTCGGTGCCGTAGATGCTGGAGCAGCGGTTTCCCTAGCACTGAATTGGAGCAGTAGCGGTGAAGAGACCAATGCTAGCTTCGGCCCATACACCTCCAATATTGAGATTGACAATGGGCCCTCAACTTGGACTGAGTTTAACTTATCAGTTCCAGTGGACTTGCGCTTAGAGTCCATTGATGTGGTTGTTGATATCACACATGACGCTAGAGGTGAGTTGGACATAGTTCTCGAATCACCAAGTGGGCATGAGTCTTGGCTCGCAGAGGAGCATACTGACAACAACGCGGACTACGCAAATTGGAGGTTTGGCACTGTACAGCACTGGGATGAGTCGTCTCAAGGTGATTGGAAGTTGAAAGTAAGGGACTCCGTGTCTGGGTCAAACTCGGGGACTGTGAACTCTTGGGAGGTGATATTCCATGGTGTCGGGAATGTTACGGACTTTGACGGGGACGGATGGCCAGACTACAATGATGAAGATGACGATAACGACGGGTGGAACGATACCGTAGAGCAGTCATGCTCCACCGACCCACTGGACAACTCATCGACCCCCACTGACACCGACTCTGACGGGGTCTGCGACTTCCTTGACGACGATGACGATGGGGACGGGTGGAACGATACCGTAGAGCAGTCATGCTCCACCGACCACCTGGACAACTCATCGACCCCCACGGACACCGACTCGGACGGGGTCTGCGACTTCATTGACGACGATGACGATGGGGACGGGTTGAGCGATTACAACGAGACTCAGTATCACAAGACGAATCCATTAGACCCGGATACTGATGGAGATGTGTTAAACGATTACGAAGAAATTGTACTCTATGGAACCAACGCAATGGATCCCGACACCGATAACGAAGGTCTAGACGACTACGAGGAGGTGATGATTCACGGGACAAACCCCAATTCCGAAGATACCGATGGGGATGGTTTGAATGACTACGAGGAGGTGCTGAACTTGTTGCTAGGTTTGTCGGATCCGCTGATATTTGACCCCGATAACGACTCGGACGAATACTATCACTTCCTAGACTGCGACGATGAGGATGCAAGTGTCAACCCCGGAATGCAGGAATTGCTGAACGGGAAGGATGATGATTGCGATGGGTTAGAAGACGAGGGTTACAATGAAACTGATCAAGACGGGGACGGTTTGAGTGACTGGGACGAGTTCCATATCTATGGAACCAGTACAATTAGTCCGGATTCGGATGGAGATGGCATTTCTGATGACCAGGAGGTTTTGGTGTATGGGAGCGATCCATTGGCTGTTGATCTGGACGTTGATGGAGATGGGGCATATTGGTTCGAGGATTGCAATGACAATGACTCTAGTTTTGCCCCGGGAGTCCCAGAGATCCTAGATGGGCTAGACAATGACTGTGATGACGAGAGCGATGAGGACTTCTTCTGGATCGACTCGGATGGAGATGGGATTACTGACTACTCGGAGTTTCACCACTTCGCCACGGACCCAGGTAACGGCGACTCAGATGGGGATGGCCTGCCTGATGGGGTAGAGTTGAATGAGCTGATGTCTGATCCACTCGTTGCAGACCCAGATGCCGATCTCGATGGTTGGTATCACTTCCAGGACTGCGATGATGATGATTTCGAAAGGGCCCCAGAAAGGCCGGAGGAGCTAGATGGGAAAGACAATGATTGTGACGAAATCGTAGACGAGGACTTCTACGACATTGATACTGATGGGGATGGTTTGTCAGACTATTCGGAGTATCACAACCACAGCACATTGTTCGATTCCGCTGATTCGGATCAAGATGGAGTAGACGATGGGACCGAGGTCTCACGTGGCCTCTCGAGTCCTGTTTTCGCAGACTACGACAGAGACAACGACGGGTTCTACGAATACGAGGACTGCGACGATCTAGTGGGAAGCACATTCCCTGGTGCAATTGAACAATGGAATGGGATAGACGATGACTGTGACCAAGAGACTGACGAGTTCGTAAACAGACTTGACCTGGTGCTCGCAAATCATGAGAAGTCGAGTGGAGTTGTTTTCCTAAGCAATGGAGAAATCTACGATGGGCCCTATGCTTACGAGGCAGCGCCCTTGCAGTGGGACTCAGCAAACCAGTCTTTTTGGATCTCGCTGTCCGGAATCCAATCATCAGTCGGAGCAAGCATCTCCTGGTCAATGAGTGGTTACTCGCTGGAAATGAATGCCAGTGATAATGGCAAGGAAATAATGCTACTCCCCATCAATTGCAAGAACCCGATTAGCGATCTCCAGACTCAGGTCTGCGATGAAGGGGAATCTGTTCAGAGAATCAGGGCAGTTATCTCAGAGGGAGGGTACGATACAGAGGTTGAATGGTCCATAGTGGTGTCAACTTGGGTGGAGCCAGAATCTGATAACCGGTTCTTTTCTGCGATTTCAAGTCCTTCTGGAATTATTGCAATTATCGTTCTACTAATCGGCCTAACCGGCGGTGGGGCATTGATTGGAGTTAGAATCTCCAGAGCAAGGGAGTTGCAAGAGGCATTAGAGGCGTATGGGGTGAGTCCGGAGAGATTGGCGATTAGCCCAGAAAATAAGGGAGTGGACCTCCCAGAAGCTCCGAGTTTTTCCTGGTCGAATGATGAATCCCGGTGAAGTAACAAGATGTTTTTCTATTTGGAATTCGAATGAGTGAGCTGTCTCAGAGGGTTCTCAAAGGGAAGCCTGTTCGGAGTCGGATATGACTCACGAAAACATGTACTATCGAATGATGGGTAATACTGGAATACAGGTCTCTGTCCTCTCATACGGGTTCTGGGCCACATACGGAATCAAGGACAGGCTGTCTGGCGAAGAAGGCGTCAAGACGGCTAAGGAGCTGATGAGGATGGTTCGAAACTCTGGGGTGAACTGCTTCGATCACGCGGAGGCATACGGCAATCCCAACGGAGAAGCTGAGAGGATTTTCGGAATAGCGCTCCAGGAGCTTCAAGAGGAGGACCCGGAGTTATGGCGTCGTTCTGATCTAGTCATCACAACCAAGACATTCTGGGGTGGCTCAGGGGTTAACGAGTCCGGCCTTTCAATGAAGCACTGTAGAGAGGGCCTGGATGCATCTCTATCTCGCCTACAGCTGGACTACGTGGATCTTCTTTTCTGCCATAGACCAGATCCACACACGCCGACCTCAACCGTCGTGAGATCCATGACGCAGATGGTTCGCTCTGGAAGGGCCACTGCGTGGGGAACCAGCGAGTGGTCTGCCCAGCAGATTACCGAGGCATTCTGGATAGCCAGAAGCGAGGGTCTAGAACCACCTCAGTTCGAGCAGCCACAATACAACATGCTTCACAGAGATAG
>MDTA01201506.1_pt1 | contig 11908 bp, 11 predicted proteins | sample 811151 | NCBI WGS metagenome assembly MDTA01 (sample SAMN05326648, study PRJNA326480) | marine metagenome | isolation source: seawater | place: Indian Ocean: South | collected 2010 | reverse complement strand
CTACAGCCACAGCATTTGGATCATTTATTTCTGACTTTTTAGCCTCGTAAAACCATTCTGTAAACAAATCAATAGGATTATCTAGTTCCCCAAAACAAATATCTATTCCAAGTGAATTTTTTTGATTCATAATTTCAACAAAATAATTTATATAATATATTAATGTCTTTTAATACATTTGGAAAAATATTTCGTTTCACAACATGGGGTGAGTCTCATGGTCCTGCAATAGGTTGTGTAGTGGATGGTTGTCCTCCAAATATACCTATTAATGAGGCCGATATTCAGGCAGATCTAAATAAAAGGAAACCTGGTCAATCAAAATATACTACACAAAGAAAAGAAGATGATAAAATACATATATTATCTGGAATTTTTGAGGGCAAAACAACCGGAACACCAATATCTATGATTATTTATAATAAAGATATTAGATCAAGAGACTATGAAACGATAAAAAATAAGTTTAGACCTGGTCATGCTGATTTTACATATTTTAAAAAATATGGAATAAGAGATTATCGTGGAGGAGGCAGACAATCAGCGCGAGAAACAGCGTCTAGAGTTGCTGCAGGAGCTATCGCAAAAAAAGTATTACAAAAAAAATTAGGCTCGAAGTTTAATGTCGTAGGTGCTGTAACTCAACTAGGAATCTTAGGGTGTAATTTAAAGAATTGGAGTGACTCATTTATAAGAAAAAATCCACTATTTTGTCCAGATAGTTCCATGATTAAGTTGTGGGAAAAATATTTGTTAAATGTGAGAAAATCTGGTTCATCGTGTGGTGCGATAATTGAATTGAGGGGAAGAGGAATACCTGTAGGCTTAGGAGCACCAATATACTCTAAGCTAGATATGGATCTTGCTTCGGCGATGATGAGTATTAATGCAGTCAAAGGAGTTAATATAGGTTCTGGCATGAGCTCTGCTCAATTAACTGGGGAGCAAAACTCGGATGAAATTTTTAATAAGGGCAAAGGTATAAATTTTAAATCAAATAATGCAGGTGGAATATTAGGTGGTATTTCATCTGGTCAAGAAATTGTAGTTTCTTTTGCTGTAAAACCAACATCATCAATACTTACCTCAAGAAAGACAGTTGATAAATTTGGAAAGAATACATCAATATCAGTAAAAGGAAGACATGACCCTTGCGTAGGAATAAGAGCTGTACCGATAGGTGAAGCTATGATGAATTGTGTTTTATTAGATCATTATCTGATGAATATTGCTCAATGTAAAAGTTAATTAGTTTTTCTTATTAAGATTTTGGAGTTTAAAGCATCCAAAATTTTATCTGAAATACTAACTGCGTCTAATCCAGCTTTTTTATACATTTCTTCTGGCTTGTCTTGATCAATAAATTTATCTGGAAAAATCATTGATCTAAACTTTAAATTTTTATCTAGAAGATTTTTATCTGAAAGAAATTGTGAAACGTGTGATCCAAAACCTCCAATTGATCCCTCTTCAATCGTAATTAACAATTCATGGTCATTTGCAGCTTGCCATATTATTTTTTCATCTAAGGGTTTTGCAAATCTTGCATCGATCACAGTTGGGTTAATTCCTTTTTTTCTTAAAAATTCACTCGCAATAAGTGTTTCACTTAATCTTGCTCCAAAGTTTAAAATGCAAACTTTTTTTCCATTTTCTATAACTCTAGCTTTTCCAATAGTGATTTTTTCGTCAATATCGGGTAAATCAACCCCAATTCCATTTCCTCTTGGATATCTAAATGCACAAGGTCTATCGTTAACATGGATAGAAGTATTTATCATTCTTACCAGCTCAGCTTCATCACTTGCAGCCATAACTATAAAATTTGGTAAAGTAGATAAATAAGTAATATCAAATGATCCAGCGTGTGTTGGTCCATCAGCACCTACTAATCCTGCTCGATCTATTGCAAATCTAACTGGCAAACTTTGTATTGCAACATCATGAACAACTTGGTCATAGGCTCTTTGCAGAAAAGTAGAGTATATTGCTGCATATGGTTTATATCCCTCTGTAGCTAAACCAGCAGCAAATGTAACTGCATGTTGCTCTGCAATACCAACATCAAACATCCTTGATGGAAATTTTTTTCCAAAAATATCCATTCCTGTACCAGATGGCATTGCAGCTGTTATACCAACAACCTTACTGTCATTTTTTGCATGCTCAATTAATGTTTTGGCAAATACCTTAGTATACGATGGCGTTTTCGATAAGGATTTCTCTTGTTTGCCAGTCGTAACGTTAAATTTGGTGACTCCGTGGTATTTATCTTCTGAGTTTTCTGCAAAACTGTAGCCTTTTCCTTTTTGGGTTTTAACATGTATCATTATGGGCCCATCGTAATTTATTTCTTTAGCATTTTGTAATACTGGTAAAAGTGCATCTAAATCATGGCCATCTATTGGGCCAACATAATAAAAACCCATTGAATTAAATAATGTGCCACCTGTAACAGCTGATCTCAGAAAATCTTCTGCCTTACCTGCTTTTTTTGAAAATCTTTTTGAAAAGGCAGATATAATGAGTTTTATTGTTTCTCTTAAACTGAAATATATTTTACCTGATAAGATTTTTGCTAAATAACTTCTCATAGCTCCAACTGGTTTCGCGATGGACATATCATTATCATTTAGAACTACTATAATTTTTGTTTTACTTGTACCTGCATTATTCATGGCTTCATATGCCATCCCCGCACTTATTGCACCATCACCGATAACTGAAATAACATTGGAGGATTTATTTGATAATTTATTTGCAATTGCAATTCCTAAGCCAGAAGATATTGATGTCGAGCTGTGTGCTGCTCCGAATGGATCATATTGACTTTCAGCTCTTTTTGTAAAACCTGAAAGGCCATTGCCTTTTCGTAAAGTTCTTATTTTATCTTTACGTCCTGTAATAATTTTATGCGGATAAGCTTGATGTCCTACATCCCAAATAAGTTTATCGTTTGGAGTGTCAAATATATAATGAAGTGCTACTGTCAATTCGACCACACCTAAACCTGCACCTAAGTGACCACCAGTTTCTGAAACTGCACTTATCATTTCATCTCTTAATTCATTAGCTACAATTTTTAGCTCTGACTTTTTTAATTTTTTTAAGTCAGACGGAAAGTTAATGTCATCTAAGTATTTATATTTTTTTTTCATTTTTGTCTTGTCACTACAAAGTTTATAGTCTCTTTTAAATCTTTTGCTTTATTAAAATTTTTTAGTTGACTAAATATTTTTGATTTTAATCTTAAAGAATAATTAATAGTATTTTTATATCCAAGTAAACCTATTAAAGTAGCTTTGCCCATTTTTTGATCTTTTTTTGTCTTTTTTCCTGCTTTTTTTGTATTTCCTTTGTAATCAATTAAATCATCAGATATTTGAAACAATAATCCTATATCAGATCCAATTTCATAAAATCTTTTATAATATAACTTTTTATTTGATAAAAGAACAGGTGCCAGACAACAAAATATAAACAGCATCCCAGTTTTTTTCCTTTGCATATCAATTATTTTATTAAAATTTTTTTTTTTTTTTTCATAACTTAAATCTAAAAATTGTCCACCTGCAACACCAGTATGGCCTACACATTTTGATATTAAGTTTATAAGTTTAATTTTTAGATTATTTGAAATATTGATTCGATCTGAACTCAATATTTCATAACCTATGGTAAGTAATGAGTTACCCGCTAGAATTGCTGTAGACTCTCCGAACTTTTTATGAGAAGTAAGTTTACCTCTTCTTATATCATCATTATCCATACAAGGTAAATCATCATGTATTAATGAATAAGAATGAATACACTCAACTGCTGCAGCTATTTGAATTAGAGTATGATAATTGATTGAAAATATTTTACCTACATCTACTAATAATTTAGATCTGATTTTCTTACCTCCTGGAAATAAACTATATTTCATCGGATACAATAAATTTGAGTTTTTTTGTTTTTTTAAAAATATATTTAAAAATTTATTTGTATCTCTTGCTACCTCTGTTAGATTTCTTGTCATTTTTTTAAAATTTTCTTTACTTCGTTTTTAGTTTTTTCTGAAATTTCTTTTGAGGCAGTTTGAAATTTTTTTTGAATAAAATTATTTAAAGATATTATCTTCTGGTACTCTTCAATAGAATTTTCAAGATCTTTTTGATTTTCTAAGTTTTTTATCAAATTATCAACTAATTGAGTCAACTCAATCAGTGATTTGTCTTTAATATCATCTGGTAAATTTTTGTCTTTCATACTAAATATTTAATACATGAAAATCAATAAATCGAGTATTAAAAAATCAATAAGTCTTCTAAAAAAAGATGAGTGTATTGGGGTTCCAACTGAAACAGTTTACGGTTTAGCTGCAAACGCTTATTCTGATACAGCAGTTTCAAAAATTTTTAAATTAAAAAAAAGGCCTAAAGGTAACCCTTTAATTGTTCATTATCATAGTATTAAATTATTAAAAAAAGACTGTTATATTAACAACAGATTTCAAATCCTATATAAAAAATTTTGTCCTGGTCCGCTTACTTTTGTTTTAAAATTAAAAAAGACTAGCAAAATATCTAAAAAAGTTACAAATGATAAAAGAAATTTGGCAATTAGATTTCCTAATCATAAAATTATTAAATATTTATTAAAACAATTGAATTTTCCTATCGCAGCACCGAGCGCTAATTTATCAACAAGTATCAGTCCAGTCACTAAAACTGATGTAGTGGAGGAGTTTGGTAAAAAAATTAAACATGTGATTGATGGAGGAAGATCTAAAATTGGATTAGAGTCCACAATTATTGATCTTACAAGTAAACCTAAAATTATTAGATTGGGTGGTTTAGACATAAAAAATTTGAATAAAATTTTAAAAATAAATTTGAATTATAAATCTAATAGTAAACTTAAATACCCAGGACAAAGTAGACTACATTACTCGCCAGGTATACCTATAAAACTTAATATAAAAAAACCGAAAAAAAAAAGTGCATATATGTTAATAAATAAAAAGAAATTTGATGATAAAAATTTTTTTTACTTATCTAAAAATAAAAATCTTACAGAAGCAGGTAAAAATCTGTATAAAACTCTTCGAATAATTAAAAAAAGAAAATATAAACTTATAGAGGTAGAGAACATACCAAACATTGGTTTGGGACGGACAATTAATGATAGATTAAAAAGAGCATCATCAAAATGAGTATAGAAATTATAAATATAAAAAAAAAATATAAGGATTTTTTAGCAGTAAAAAATTTAAATTTTAAAATTGATACTGGATCAATAATAGGTTTGCTAGGGCCAAATGGATGTGGAAAAACAACAACAATAGGTATGATACTTGGCTTAATTAAACCAACTAGTGGTAAAATTTTAATAAATGAAAAAAATATTGAGAATGAGAGAAATAGAATCAAAGCTTTAGAAAAAATAAATTTTATTTCACCGTATGTAGAGCTCCCAAAAAAATTGACTGTAATTGAAAATTTAATTGTCTACGGAAAAATGTATGAGGTGAAAAATCTTAATGAGAGAATAAATAGACTAATAAAAGATCTTAATCTCATAGAATTCAAAGATAAAAAGACAGGCGAATTGTCGTCAGGTCAAAAGAATAGAGTTTCTCTAGCTAAATCATTAATTAATAATCCTGAAATTTTACTTCTAGACGAACCTACCGCAAGTCTTGATCCAGATACAGGAGATTATATTAGATCTTATATAGAAAATTATGCTTTAAATAATAAAACTACGATTCTTTTAGCATCTCACAATATGAATGAAGTAGAAAGATTATGCTCAAAAGTTTTGATGATGAAGCGGGGAGAAATTATTGATATGGGTACATGTAAGAATTTAATTTCTAAACATGGAAGAAAAAATTTAGAAGAAACTTTTTTAAAAATAATAAGAGAATAGTTATGAATATAAATAGAATATTTGCATTATCTATTCGTCATCTTTATTTAATCAAAAGTTCATTTCCAAGAATACTTGATTTAATTTACTGGCCTACAATACAAATTATTTTATGGGGATTTATATCTAAATTTTTTACATTATATAGCAATTATTACTCGAATACGGTTGGTGTAATATTAAGCTGTGCAATATTATATGACTTTCTTTTTAGGTCTAGTATTAGCTTTAATATGTTATTTTTAGAAGAAATATGGAGTAGAAATTTTACCAATCTATTTGTGGCACCTCTTAAAATTAGTGAGATAATAACTGCTTTAACTTTAACAGCATTAATTAGAACTTTAATTGGTATCGTCCCAGCTATTTTACTTATGAGCCCTTTATTTAACGTCTCAATAATTAAAATGGGCCCATCATTAATTTTGCTTTTCCTAAGTTTGTACATTTTTGGGATTACTCTAGGAATATTGGTTACCTCAGGACTTTTAAGATTTGGACCTTCTTTTGAAAACACAGCATGGTCCTCTCTATTTTTATTAGCTCCGTTAGGTTGCGTATACTATCCAATATCAATATTACCGGAGTGGTTACAATATATATCAAAATTTCTCCCATTGGTTTATATTTTTGAGGAAGCCAGATCAATTTTAGTGAGTAATTCAGTTGAATTTACTAATATTTTAACTGCTTTATCATTGAATTTATTATATTTCTTTTTAGCAGTTATAATATTTTATTTTTCTTTTTATGGAGCAAGAAAAAAAGGTACGTTGGTAAATATGGGAGAATAATTTGGCGCGTCCGCAAGGAGTCGAACCCTGAACCTCCAGAGCCGAAATCTGGCGCTCTATCCAGTTGAGCTACGAACGCGTTAGATAACTTTATTATATTTTATGGAAAAAATCATCAGTTTAATAGTTGGAAGAATAGGAAATGGTAAAAGAGTTGATAATTTTTTAAACTCAAAAATAACCGAATATAGTAGAAATAAAATAAAACAATATATTTTAAATGGTAATCTTAAAGTTAATGAATTAGTTTCGAAAAGTCCTTCTCAAAAAATATCTCATGGAGATGTTATACTACTAACTATTCCTCAAGAGGAAAAGAATATTCTTAAGCCCTACAAATATAAATTAAAAATTATTTTTGAAGATGGTGATTTAATGGTAATAGATAAGAGCGCAGGTATCTCAATTCATCCAGGTGCAGGCAATTATGAAAAAACTCTTGTAAATGCATTAATTAATTATATTGGAAATAATTTGTCGGATATTAATGGGGAATTTAGACCTGGTATTGTCCATAGGATTGATAAAGATACTTCTGGTTTAATAGTAGTAGCAAAAAATAATTATACACATTTAAAACTTTCTGAACAATTTAAAAATCATACTGTAAACAGAGTGTATAATGCATTGGTATGGGGTAAGCCAAGACCATCATCAGGAAGAATTGAAACTTTAATTTGTAGAAGTAAAAAAAATAGACAACTTATGCAGGTTAGTTCAATCAAAGGAAAAAAAGCTATAACTAATTATAAAACTATTGAAATTTTTGAAAATTCAAAACTACCAACATTTAGCTATTTAGAATGTAAGCTAGAAACGGGACGAACTCATCAAATAAGAGTACATTTAAGTAATAAAGGTAATAATATATTTGGTGACAAACAATATAAAAAAAATTTCAAAAAAATAAAGAATATAGATAATGATTTGGAAAATATGATTTATAACTCAAATAGACATTTTTTGCACGCAGGAGAACTAGGTTTTATTCATCCCAGATCCAATAAAAAATTATTTTTTAAATCAAATTTACCTGAAGATTTAGAAAATATTTTAAAAAAACTAAGATTTACTTGATTATTATTGTATTGTAAATTTTTAAATCTCCATTAAATAATCTCATAAATGAAAAATAATTCATATAATTTACCTGTCTTATCAAGTGATGGTGCATTAACAGCTTATTTGGCGCAAATAAAAAAATTTCCTATGTTAGATGCTGAGGAAGAATACATGTTGGCAAAGAACTGGAGGTCAACCGGCAATGTTAAATCTGCTGAAAAACTAGTAACAAGCCATCTAAGACTTGTTGCCAAAATCGCTATGGGATACAAAGGTTATGGACTTCCAGTTAGTGAAATGATTTCTGAAGGAAATATTGGATTAATGCAAGCAGTGAAAAAATTTGAACCTGAAAAAGGTTTTAGGTTAGCAACTTACGCTATGTGGTGGATTAAAGCTTCAATTCAAGAATATATTTTAAGATCTTGGAGTTTAGTAAAAATAGGTACAACCACTGCACAGAAAAAACTTTTTTTTAATCTAAAAAAGATAAAAAACCAAATTGCTCCTCAAACAGAGGGTGATTTAAGAGAAGAAGATGTGAAAAATATTGCGAACAGACTAGATGTAAGTGAAAAAGAAGTTGTTTCGATGAATAGAAGGTTATCTGGTAAAGAGCAATCTTTAAACGCCACTATTGGAGAAGATGGTGATGAATGGCAAGACTGGGTGGTTGATAAAGATATGGACCAGGAATTAAAAATTGCCCAACAAGAGGAGATGAGCCAAAGAAAAGATCTATTAAAAGACTCAATAAATATACTAAATGATAGAGAAAAAGAAATTTTGTATTCAAGGAGATTGACTGATAGTCCGAGTACCTTAGAAGATCTAAGTAAAAAGTTTAAAATTAGTAGAGAAAGAATAAGACAAATTGAGAACAAAGCATTTGAAAAACTTCAAAAACACATGCTTAATTCCGCAAGATCTAAGAACTTATTAGCTTCTAATTAATTTTGGAATGGATCAATTATAAGAATTGTGTCATCTCTTTCGGGACTAGTTGAAATACTAGAGATTTTTGCCTTAACAAAATTTTCTAGTGCTTTTATATAAACTTTAGCATTATCTGGTAAATCAGAAAAATTTTTTATACCTTTAGTCGAAGTCAGCCATCCTTTAAAAGTTTGATAAATTGGTTTTACTTTTAATTGATCTTCAACAGATGCAGGCAAATAATCAATTTTTTTATCTGCTAGTTCATATCCAATGCACATTTTTATTTCGTTCAAATTGTCTAAAACATCTAGTTTGGTAAGTGCGATGCCATCTATCCCAGAGATTTTTATCGTTTGCCTAACTAAAACCCCATCAAACCACCCACATCTTCTTTTTCTACTAGTCACAGTTCCAAATTCATTTCCTCTATTACCCAACTCCTCACCAACTTCATCTTTTAACTCAGTCGGGAAAGGACCTTCTCCAACTCTGGTGGTATAGGCTTTTGTAATACCTAATACATAATTTATAGTGCCAGGTCCACAACCAGTTCCTGATGCGGCACATGCTGCTACTGTGTTAGATGAAGTAACAAATGGATATGTCCCATGATCTACATCTAACAAAATTCCTTGAGCTCCCTCGAATAATATTTTTTTTTTATTAGACTTAAATTCATCTATTTTTTTCCACACTGGTTTTGAAAATTTTAAAATTTCAGGAGATATCTTAAGCAAATCTTTTAAAAGTTTGTCTTTATAAAATATTTTTTTACCTAGACCTCTTCGAATTGCGTTATGGTGCATAAGGACTACCTCTAATCTATTACTGAGATTATTTTCTGACGACAGGTCCATTACTCGAATTGAGCGTCTTCCGACTTTATCTTCATATGCAGGTCCTATACCTCTCCTTGTTGTACCAATTTTTGAGTTTCCCGCTATATCCTCTCTTATCTCATCCATTTCTTTGTGAAAAGGTAATATTAAATTTGCAGATTCTGATATTATTAAATTAGAGGGGTTAATCTCGACCCCTTTTTCTCGCATTTCTTCGATTTCCTGAATTAATGACCAAGGATCAATAACGACTCCGTTGCCAATTATAGAAATTTTATTTTTTCTTACTATACCTGATGGAAGTAGTCTTAACTTATAAGTGACTCCATTAATTACAAGAGTGTGACCTGCATTATGACCGCCCTGAAATCTTGCAACAACATCTGCTTCACTAGATAACCAGTCAACAATCTTTCCCTTTCCCTCGTCACCCCATTGAGAACCAATTACTGCAACATTTTTCATATTATTAATCTAATTTTAAATTATTTAAGTGATTTATAGGTCCATTTCCTCGTCCATATTTAGGAGCAGTTTTTAAAGCATCATTAACATATCTTATAGATAATTCACAAGATCTCTTTAAGCTTTTTCCACATGAATAATGTACAGCAATAGCACTAGATAAAGTGCAACCAGTTCCATGTGTGTTTTTTGTTTTAATTTTCAAGTTTTTTATAACAAAAAACTTTTTTTTGGAATAAAGTAAATCAAATACATATTTTGATTTAAGATGTCCTCCTTTTATCAAAATATTTTTTGCACCCATTTTTTCTATTTTCTTTGCAGCCTTCTTCATATCGTCTAGATTGCTAATTTTTATTTTAGAAATTTCCTCTGCTTCGGGTATATTAGGTGTAATTAATGATGCTTTTTTTAAAAGTTTTGACTTAATTAATTCTATGCAATTTTTATTGATTAATTTAACACCACTAGTTGATACCATCACTGGGTCAAGTATTATTTTTTTTATATTTATTTTCTTTAAAGAATTCAAAACATTTATAATAACCCTTTTAGAGTGTAGCATTCCAATTTTAATAGCATCAGGTTTAATATCTGAAGATGAGTATTCTATTTGATCTGAAATCATTTTTGGATCTATGGTAATTATATTTTTAATACCTTTTGTATTTTGAGATGTAATTGCTGTAATTGCTGTCATTGCATAGGATCCGAGCGATGTAACAGTTTTAATATCCGCTTGAATACCAGCACCACCGCTCGAGTCAGAACCTGCAATTATCAATATTTTTGATTTAGGTTTCAATTTTTAATAGATCTCGCAACTAAATTAATACATTTTTTTATTAATATTTTATTCTCTGACTCTACCATTATTCTTATTTTATTTTCTGTACCTGATGCACGCACCAAAATTCTTCCCTTATTTTTAATTAAATTTTTAGTTGTATTTATAGCCTTTTTACAAATCTTTGAGTATATAATTGATTTGTTCTTTACCTTAATATTTTTTAAGACTTGCGGTATAGGTTTAAACTCATTAAGCAATTTGCTAGCTTTAAATCCTTTTTTAATTGAAAAAAGAATTTGTAATGCAACAAGCAAACCATCTCCTGTTGTAGCAAAGTTACCTAGAATAATATGTCCAGACTGCTCTCCACCTAAATTAAAATTATTTTCTCTCATTTTTTCCTTCACATATCTATCTCCTACATTAGCTCTTAAAAACTTTATTCCTAGAGATTTTAGATATATTTCAAGACCAAGATTTGACATCAAAGTACCAACTACTCCATTTTTCAATATTTTTTTTTGTTTCCACCTTTTAGCTATACATGCAATTATTTGATCACCATCAATAATTTTACAATTTTCATCACATAATATAATCCGATCTCCGTCACCGTCTAATGAGACTCCTATATCTGTTTTATATTTTCTTACTAATTGTTGAATTTTTTTTGGATAAGTTGAGCCGCAATTTTTATTGATATTCAAACCATTTGGTTTCACACCCTCTAAATAAACTTTTGCACCCAAAGATTTCAGTAATTCTGGACCAGATTTATAACTAGCTCCATTTGCACAATCTAAAGCAATTTTAAGGCCTTTCAAAGAAAAGCTTTTTGGAAAATTACTTTTCAGAATTTTGATATATTTTTTATTTCCATCTTCTAATCTTTTAACTCTTCCTAGCATTTCAGGTGATGATAAATTTTTTGAAATATTTGAGTCTATTAATCTTTCAATTTTTTTTTCAATTTTATCAGATAGTTTTAAACCATCAGGACCAAAAAGTTTAAGTCCATTATCTAAATGTAAATTATGGGAAGCAGTTATCATTATTCCCAAATTTGCTCTCATTTTTTTTGTAAGCATTGCTAAACCATTTGT
>MDTA01105885.1_pt1 | contig 11912 bp, 12 predicted proteins | sample 811151 | NCBI WGS metagenome assembly MDTA01 (sample SAMN05326648, study PRJNA326480) | marine metagenome | isolation source: seawater | place: Indian Ocean: South | collected 2010 | reverse complement strand
CATGAGGTTGCCATGAGCATACGAGAAGCAACGCTTAACGATGTCGAAGCCATTTCACCTTTATTCGATGCATACCGGGTGTTTTACGAGCAAACGAGTGATCTGGACGGTGCGGCAGAGTGCCTAAAAGAAAATCTTTCGTATCAGCGAAGCCACATCTTTGTATTCGAGGACAGTGAAACAGTGGTCGGATTTACGCAGCTGTACCCGGCGTTTTGCTCTGTGGCGATGCAGCCATTTTTTGTTCTCTATGATTTGTATGTGGTACCGATAGCACGAGCAAAGGGGGTGGGTACGTCTCTTTTGCGCTTCGCGCATGATTGGGCAAAAGCTCAGGGGGCTTTTCGCGTGGATTTAGAAACGGCACACACTAACGTGACAGCACAATCGGTTTATGAGGCGCTAGGTTATGAGCTCGATACTGAATTCAGGAAGTACAGCTTCGATCTTGCCTCAGGGTGAGAAAAGGCAGTAATTTTCATCACATAATAAACATCACGTCAGACACAAGGTCTGACGCACATAGAAACTACTCCAGGCACTCTCTTACGGACGACTTCAAACCTATGATTTTGATAAGACATTTTGGTACTAAAGCCTTTGTAAACGCACTGTCGTTGATTTTATTGTCGCTTCCGCTCGGTTCTGCGCAGCTGGCTTGGTCTGCCGATGTTCAGCCGGGTGAGGAGGGGCCCTCAACCTTTAAGGCGATGGGCGTCGCCATACCGTCCCCAGCGCCTGATCGCAGTGCTGATGAGGGTGAAGGGCCATTCGATCGCCTAGTCATTGAAAATGTCATGCTGGTGAACGGCTTGGGTGCTCCTCCGCGAGGTCCCGTTTCAATCGTCGTAACAGGCAACACCATTGAGAAAATCTCAGGTTACCCGCCAAAACCCCAGCCAGGTGAACGACGGCTGGATGGAAAGGGCATGACAGCATTACCCGGCTTTATTGATGCCCATGTGCACATCGCGAATCCTTACGAGGGCGTGGTGGGGCCAATTACGCCGCCCGAGTATGTGTTTAAGCTCTGGTTGGGTCATGGCATTACCACGGTGCGTGATACAGGATCAGTAATGGGCCTTGAGTGGACTGTGGGTCAGTCAGAGCGAGCGGCGCGCAACGAAATTACCGCTCCTGACATCATTCCCTACGCGATGTTTCCTGGAACCGCAGTGGCGCAATTTGAGATCAGCTCAGAAGAAGGTGCTAGGGCCTGGGTTCGCGCCGTCAAGAAGCGGGGTGCGAGAGGCGTCAAGTTACGAGGTGGAACGGCGGAAGCCTTAGCTGCGGTATACGACGAAGCGCAGAAGCAGGGCATGGGCACGGCGAGCCATCATGATCAAAACGGTGTGTACCATATGAATGTTTTGGATAGCGCGCGGCTCGGGCTCGACAGCATGGAACACTGGTACGGCTTACCAGAAGCCATGTTCACCGATCGAACCATTCAGGACTATCCGGCCGACTACAACTACTCTGACGAGCAGTGGCGATTCGGTGAGGCAGGTAACCTGTGGAAGCAGTCAGCTGAACGCGGCAGCGAGACGTGGCAGGCAACCATCGACGAGTTGCTCGATCTTAACTTCACCTTGGTACCCACATTTACGATCTACGAAGCCAATCGTGATGTCATGCGTGAGCGAAATGCTGAGTGGCATGAGGACTATACGTTGCCTGCTTTGATGCGTTTCTTTGAGCCTGACCCGCGGCTTCATGGCTCCTATCACTTCGACTGGACTACGGGCATGGAAGTCGCTTGGCGCGATAACTTTAGGCGCTGGATGAGTTTCATTAATGATTTCAAAAATGCCGGAGGTCGTGTGGCTGCGGGCTCGGACTCAGGATTCATCTACAAGCTATTTGGCTTTGGATACATCCGAGAGTTGGAAATGCTCCAGGAGGCGGGTTTTCATCCATTAGAAGTGGTACAGGCGGCGACGCGCAACGGCGCGGAGCTCCTCGGAATGGAGGATGAAATTGGTTCCATTTCACCGGGTAAGCGGGCTGATATTGTCCTTGTCGAGGGTAACCCCGTGTCTAACTTTAAGCTCCTCTATGGAACCGGTCATATGAAGCTCAATCGCGATACCGGTGTTATTGAGCGGGTGGGTGGCGTTTCCTACACTGTGAAAGACGGTGTGATTTATGACGCCAAGGCCTTGCTGTCCGATGTGCGGGATATGGTGACCGCGGCGCGAGCGGCAGAGGCGCCGTAAGACCCCACTGCCTGAGTCGAATTTACATAAGACGTGTCCGAGACGACTATGCCGAGCTAGCAAGACCTATCGTTTGGCGAAGGTTTTTTCCTCACCTTCTAGGCCTAGCTTCTCATCGAGTAGGGTAACTTTCTCAGCAATGCGCTCTTTGAGGCCATCTCCCATGCGTCTACGCAAAATCGAAGCAGCGACAGCACCCAGCAAACCGAGTGTGGACAGTGTGGCGAAGAGGTAACGATAGCCCTCCTGACCGGGGAAGGTGTCAGAAATGACGCCGAAAAAGAGATAACCGAACGAGGAGGGTGCGTAGACAACGAATGAGGCGACCGCAATCACAGAGCCTGAAAAGCGTTGTGGTAGTCCCATTTCTCCATACGGCGCGAAATACAGGGCACGCATGAAGAAAATCATGAAAAAGAGTGGAACGAGCAATGCCATTGCAATCCAAACAAAGTCCTGCGAGTTGGGGAGCAGGGCGAGTGCTACACCCAACACCGCCACGACCATGAGGCCCGATCGCATACCGCCCACTGCACCCCCGAATACCCGCTTAGTCACAAAGCTCGCCACGAAGGCCGAACCGATCCGTCCTGCGGACGTTGAGAAAAGAGCGAATATCGATGCTGCAATCGCGGGCAAAGTGAAGCTCTCGTTGAGATAGGTCACGTAGAAGGGAAGGCTGGTGTAGGCAAAATAAACGAAGAAACCGACGAGGCCTGTCAGCCAAATTTCTGGCATCGAGAGCGTCAGCTTCATTCCCTCGCGAACCTCCTGCATCATCGTGCCGGATGCATCGCTGGATTTTAGAAGAGGCTTGTCGGGTAGCATAAACCAGCTTGCAATACCCAGCGCTACCATGACTCCGCCGTTAATCATGAAAGCGACTTCCAAACCGAGGACGCTATATCCAAGGAGGGCGTAAAGACCCAAAGTGATGGCATTTTGGAGAAACTCGATCAGGCCCCGTCCACCCTCGAGGAAACCGAAGACCTTCGATTGCTGCTCGTCAGACGTCGATTTTCTGACTGAAGACAAAATGGCAGGCCAAAAGGCGCCCTCGCAGCAGATGGCCAACACCAGCAGTAGCCCCAGCAACACATTAAAGTCCGAGGTCTTTCCCAAGAAGAAGGTGGTAATTCCGCCAATAATCATGGGGACTGCGATCAGCTTTTGCGGCGCAAATCGGTCTTGAGCCCAGGAAAGGGCGACATACATGAAGTTACTCGCCAGTCCGTAAATCGATAGTAATAAACCAAACTGCGTTTTCGAGACGTCCCACAATTCTAGGATTTGCGGGAGTAATACACCCTTCATCGCCAACAACGCGAACATGAATTGCGAGCACAGTGTGATCAGAAGGAAGTTAAGAAATATCCGGCGCGATGCGAAAACGGATTGGTCAGGCAAATGGGTAGCGGCATTCATGGCATGGTCTTACTGAGAGTTACGTTCGGCACTATAACAGTCGTACAAAGCCCCGTGAGTATCTTTTTAGACGGTCAGTTTGGACTATTTGGGCTGCTCGAATTTCGAGATAGTCTGGTGCCGCCTCGTCGTCTTCGGTCTAGCGTGAGGCGTGTGATGAAAAAAATGATGAATAAAAAGGTCGCTAAAGCGTGAATGATTCAGCACAGAGCGTCACAAGCTCTGCACCCCACCACTTATATTCGAATCGCTATCGGTATTACGTCCTCGCGCTGCTGACGCTGGGTTATGTGTTCAATTTTGTCGATCGGCAGGGGATGACCATTCTCATCGAGCCGATTAAGGCTGAGTTTGGTGCGACCGATACACAGATGGGCTTCTTGTCGGGTCTCGCGTTCGCGCTGTTTTATGCCACCTTGGGTATACCGGTGGCTCGTTTGGCCGACAGATGGTCAAGACGCAACGTACTGACCATCTCCATGACCACCTGGAGTGCGGTCACGGCCTTATGTGCAACGGCTACGGGGTTTTGGCACTTACTACTTCTGCGCATCGGCGTGGGGGTTGGCGAGGCCGGCGGCACTCCGCCGTCGCAATCGTTGCTGGCAGACTACTTCCCGCCGGAAAAGCGAGCCTTTGCTCAAGGCATTCTGGCGACAGCCCCCAATATAGGCATCTTGGTAGGGTTATTCGGAGGTGCTGTGATTGCCGAAGCGTATGGCTGGCGCACCGTGTTTCTGGTGTTTGGCATTCCCGGTGTGTTACTCGCCGCTCTCATTCAATTGACGGTCAAAGAGCCTCCCAAACTCAAGGCAGCTTCAGAAATAGTCGATCAGGGCCTGTTTAGCGCCCTGAAGCACATTGTCAGATTGCCGTCATTTCTTCATATCATGGTAGGCGTCGGTTTTACCGGTATTGCTGGCTATGGACTTGGTGTTTGGTCGCCGAGTTTCCTGGTGCGAGTGCACTCAATGAGCTTAGTCGATGCGGGTTTGTATCTCGGTCTCATCGGCGTATTCGGTGGCGGCTTAGGGACCATCTCTAGCGGATTAATGGTTGATGCGTTGGCGCGACGAGACCGGCGGTGGCAGTTGTGGGTGCCCGCCATCGGAATTTTTCTGGCGCTGCCCACTCAGCTTGCCTTCCTACTATGGCCCGTCGAGCATCGTCTAATGATCGGTTCAGTCGATCTGCCCTTTGCACTGGTGTTTATGGGATTGTCGGCCATCTTCGCCAGCTTTTGGATAGCACCAAGTTACGCTGCGGTTCAGAATCTGGTGCCTCAGCATTGGCGGACCCAAGCCTCTGCGCTCATGTTGTTAGCGATTAATCTGCTTGGGATGGGTCTCGGACCGCTCCTTGTCGGCATGCTGAGTGATGGATTTTCAGCCTATGGTGATGACTCTGTCCGCTACGCCTTATCCATTGGCGTCAGTTTAAGTGTCGTTGGAGGCATCGCCTATCTCAGCGGCAGTACTAAATACGCCAGAGCTATCGCCCAATCAGAAGAATGCCCTGATACGTAGGGCCGCGTAATCGCACTGTTGGGTGTGTGCTGTGATGTTGTTTATCTCAATACTATTCCGATACTCAGTGCGGCTGAGGACAGGTAGTATTGAAGTTCGGTGATCACATACGCAGCACTGGCAGTGTTGAGGTCAGCGGTTCGATCCCGCTTAGCTCCACCAAATTGTGAAGTGAAATCAAAGGCTTAGGCGGTTAACCTGCCTAAGCCTTTTTCTTTTGCGCGTCCTGTGCAACCCATGTGCAACCGCCTGAATCACGCCGTCCGCTGAAGTACGAATTGCTGATTTGAATGGTAGGTTTCGCTCCAGACTTGGCGTTCCGATTGAAAGCGATTTGGTCTGATTAGCCCGACAGAAGCAGCCGTCCTCATCTTGGTCGAAGGTCGCGCAGAGTAGACATTGCTCGCGGTGCATTGTAGGTAGGCCTCTAGTACAAAAGGGAGACCCCCCGGCTCTGCCGGGGAGGCACCCGAAGTTTGACAGTTCCGGAGGTCCCATAGTAACTCCCAAGTGTGAGCCGCCAAGCACCACACAAGGGAGAAACCATGAGACAAGTGAACAGTTTAAATCACACCCGATGGGAGTGTAAGTACCATATAGTTTTCATTCCGAAGTATCGAAGGAAAGCGCTATTTGGTCAGATTCGACGGGATCTTGCAGAAGTATTCCATACTCTGGCCAGGCAGAGAGAAAGCTTGATAGAAGAGGGTCATCTGATGCCGGACCACGTGCATATGATGATCTCGATCCCGCCCAAACATGCCGTGTCGCAGGTGGTGGGTTGTATCAAGGGAAAGAGTGCGATCCACATAGCTCGAATGTATTCGGTTAGTAAGAGAAATTTTGTGGGTCAGCATTTCTGGGCGAGGGGATATTTCGCCTCGACGGTGGGCCGGGATGAGAAGGTCATCCGGGAATACATCCGCCACCAGGAACAGGAAGATCGAAGGATAGACCAGTTGCAGCTGGTTTGAAGGAAACGGCCCCCTTCAGGGGGCGCAAGGAGCCGAAGGCTCCGTAATGGCCGCTTTGAGCGGCTCACAAACTAAAGCCCTCGGCTTTGCCGGGGGATACTTACTCCCACCCGGTTCATGCAGGTACCATGGAGCTATCCGTCAACAGCCGAGGCAAGTAAGATAATAGTGGACAACACCCGCGCCGAGCAGTTACTTCACAAATTATTGTCACGCTTTGAAATCCGGCGAGAGGGCCTGATTACGCAATTCGTGCCCATCGATGATACACCCCTCAACTTCATGACCTTCCTGTTGGGCAAACCGGCCGATCTGCGCGAATTTTTCAACTTATACTGGCACTGGCACCGCTCGGGCCATATCACTCGCCTGGTGCGGAATGTGCTTCCCGGTGGTGGCGCGATGGATATTCATTTGTTGGGTCTCGACTTCGGTATGACACTCAACCGGGATGTCTCTCCGCCTGCAGGTGCAGATGTGTCATTCTGGGCGCGGGATGTCTGTATGCTGCGGCTTCGTTTACAGGGAGCGATCGATGAGTCCTGGCCGGGTCATCATCACGAAATCAACCGCACCAGTTGCAGCTTCCTGCACTACGGCAGTGGCATGGAAACCAGCTTCCAGATTCCGGAAAAGCACCCCGTGTCCAGTATTTCGCTGTTGTTTCGCGAAGAGTATTTACGCGAACGGTTGCATCCTGATTACCAGGGCCTGGTGCAAATCCTGTCGGACAAGGGGCAGGCCCTGGAGCCCGAGGCGCGTATGACCTCGGTGCCGGTCACCAGCGAACTGTTTGACACATCGGGCATTATGTTTGACCTGTCGGAGGACGATCCGATGTACCCCGCCAGAATCGAGGCCTACGCGCACCTGCTGCTGGCCGCAGCCATGAAGAGCCTGCGCGCCGGTGCCGTCACGGGTGTCGAGGGGGTGCGCTTGCGCGAATCGGATATGCGCCAGTTGGCGGCCGTGAAGGCCCGTATCGATGCCGATTTCGCCCAGCCCCTGACCCGCGATGAATTGGCCTCCTGGGCGGGTGTGAATCGCACCAAGCTGAGTGAGGGTTTTCGGGTGATGTTTGGCGCCACCCTCCACGATTACCTGGTGGACTGTCGCATGAATGCGGCGCGCGCGCTCCTTCTGCAGGGCATACCCGTCGCCGATGTGGCAGAGCGCGTGGGGTATCAGGATCGAGGCAGTTTCAGTAAGCTTTTCAAGCGCTTACATGGGGTCTCACCGAGCGACTATCAGCTCTGAGCAGCCCTGAGCCGCTATACACGCGCCGATTGCCCACAAATCCTGTCGTTTGCCCACATAATCCTGCCAGTTTACCACCCCCGAAACTGCACTGCCCGCTATCCTTAATTCCTGTTAAATATAACAACATGGGAGTTTGTCTATGGGTATGCCATCGGCCATGTCCGCCCTGAATGTTTACAATGGTTACACTGAAGTCGTCGCGGACGGGTATCAACGGGACTCGGTCTACGTCGAAATTGACGATGGTTGCCGGGTCGCGGTGGACGTCCTCCAACCCACCCTGGCGGGGGAACCACTCCCCGGTCAGCGACCGACCGTATTGCTGGCGACGGGCTACCGGCGCGCCTTCTACAAAGGCGAGCAGAGTTTCAATGCACCGAAGTACCAGAAGTACATCGAGCATCTGCCGGTGGGCGCACTGGTAACGGCTTACGAGCAACGCCCTATGTGCAAGCAGGTGATCCACTATGGCTACAACGTGGTGTGCATGGATTTTCGCGGCACCGGTGCCTCCTTTGGCACCGATGCCGGCGGCGCCTGGCGCAATGCGGCGGATGTGGCGCAGGTGGTGGACTGGATTGCGGCGCAGGCCTGGGCCAGTGATAAGGTGGGCATGATCGGCGGTTCCTGGGAGGGGGTGGTGCAGTTGATGGCCGCGGCCTTTCAGCCGAAACACCTGGCCTGCATCGTCCCGCAGATTCCACCCTCCATCGCCAATGCGATCTTTGACGGCGGGCTGTTTATTTCAGGTTTTGCCGCCGACTGGTCTGCGATGCGCAAAGGCCAGGACACCCAGGAACAGGCCGCACCGGTGGATGGCCCTGAGGGTCAGGCCTTGTTCGAACAGGCCGTGGCGCAGCGGCAGGCCGTCTACATCGTGCCGGATGCGCAGTCCGAAGCTGCCGACCCCGCGATGCAGACCCGGGATGTCTCCGAACGAACGGGGCGTGAAGGCGCGCCGGATCCCGCATTTCCCGAGTTGGGCCCGCTGCGCGATGCCTTCGATGAATTCGAGCGTATCAGCCGCTCGGGTACCGCTGTCTATATTCAAACCGGCTGGTGGGACATGACCTTTCCGGGGGACTGCATGGACCTCCACAGTGCGCTCACCTGTCCCAAGCGCATACTGATCGGGCCATGGAATCACGGGGTGCTGCCCGACGTTGAGCCCCTGCGCTGGTTTGACTACTGGCTGAAAGGAATCGACAACGGCATCATGGACGAGGCGCCCGTGGTCATCTCCACGTCGGACCCCGACGGCGTGGCAACCTGGAAAGGCGCCCAGGCCTGGCCTTTACCGGAAGTTGCCAACCAGAACTGGCACCTTTCCGCGCAAGCCAGCGGTTGTATCGACAGCGCTTACGATGGTTCCCTTTCGTCTGAGACTGGCTCACAGTCAACACCAGCCGACTACCAGGTCGACTATGACGTGACTATGGGCGACTGTGACCGCATGCGCTTTATGCTGCGCGACGTGGTGATTCGCCACCCGGACCTGGTCGAGCGGGCGCGCAAGTGCATGACCTTTACCGGCCCTGTTATCGAGACCGGCATGGACATCACTGGCAGCCCGACCCTGCACCTGCAGCTGCAAACTAGCGCCAGTTCCGGTGCCGTTTTCGCCACCCTGGAGGCGGTGCTGCCCGACGGTGATGTCTTCCATATCACCGAGGGGTGGCTGAACCTGGAACATCGCAAGATAAGCCGCTGCCCCCGGCCGCACGCGGGTAGCGCCTGGCACTCCCAGCGCAGCGAGGATTTGTTGCCCGTGGTACCGGGTGAGTGGATGCAGGTCGGCCTGGAGTTGTACCCGGTCTCGGTGCACGTGCCGGTGGGCAGCCGGCTGCGGCTGACCCTGGCCGGTTGTGATAAGGGGAATCTCCATGTTCCGGAGCTCGAGCCCGTGCCGCAGTGGCAACTGATGACGGGCGGCGACAATGGATCGCTGTTGGAATTACCGGTGGAGCAGGTGAGCGAACGACCTGCAGGCCGGGTTCTGAAGGCAGCCTTCGCCGGCCAGGACCCCGGCTACGCTTTTGCCCGGGAATGAATAGAAGAGCTACAGGAATATGCAGAGACTGGTTAAGGCCGTCCTTGTCTTGCTTGTTACAACTGCCGTGGGGGCACTAGCCGAAATGCCGGTATACGAAAAATGACGCTTGAAATCTACGCCCACAGCAGCGTGCTGATGGAGCAGGCGGCCGCTGATATCTGGCCCTTTGTCATCGACCCGAACAGCAGGGGATGATGGCAGCAAGGAAAAGTGGCTATGAATCAATCACTTAAGGATCCCTAGGGATCTCCAGGGATTTCCATAGATCTACAGGGATTTTGAGCCTGAAGGGCTGTCAGGTTTAAGGGAGATAACAATGAAATTCTTTGAGTGGCATCAAAGACAGACAGAATGGTGGCTGGACAGATTCGGAATGACGCCCTATGCCGCGCTTTGGTTTGCCTACGTTAAAGGTGCGGTGACGACGCTTCTCGTGCTGTGGTTGCTAGGCTATTTTTAGCTGGAAAATTAGGGTGTAGGAGGAGGCGTGAGGCAGTAAAAAACACGCCCCGACAGGGCCGGGGCGCACAGTGAGTTTACTCGCCTGAGGCCATAACCGAGTCTTTAACAGCAAGCAGGAAGTTCGCTACAACCATCCCAGCAATCATTACCGCGATATTGTCGATAATGCTGTTCAACGGTGCGCCAATGGCTGGAATAGCATCCAGTTGGTTGGCCACTGTTGGCATTGCAACTGCTGCGACGGTGTAGGCCATGCGACCTGCCATGTCTGCAGTTGGGTTCATGAAACCGCTGACCAATCCTAAAACGACGAGGATCAGGGCGGAGTAGGCAGCAAGCTGACCGACAAATACGGCGGCAATCGCAACCACTACACCAACGGCTGTTAAGATTTGGTTAATATTCATAGTCTTATCCTTATTGTTACCAAGTTTGTCACTGTGCTCACCCTGCCCCATATCCGATGGCGTTATTGTTATCGGAAGCTACAAGGAAGACAGCGACCCCACCGTAACAATAGAAATGGCCGAATTGGGCATTTAATCGCTAAAAAAGTCCGCTTTATCGTAATTTTTACGTTTATCGCCGGTGTGCCTTCCAGGTACCGCCGTACTGGTAATGGCTACCAGACCCCTGCTTAAACGCCGTGAGACACGCTTCACACCTAAATAGCCAAGTCGTATTAGTCTGACTTCGGCTGCGGTACAAAATGGGGAAGGTGACTTGGCAGTCTGCGCACTGTTTTTCGCGTTTTGATCTTGTTTTCATGGATGCTTGAGGTCACTTCTGATTCGGGACTTTCGGTGATGTACCGAGTGTTTTCACACAGTCTTGAGGCGCTTCATGGTGTAAACTCTCCATGACTACGCGGTAGTCGTCGATATGTATCGTTTGAGCCATGAGAAACGCCAACAGATGAACGACAAAGCAAAAGCTGATCTCATCCCTACTGTCACCGTTTCCAGTGGTGAAAAGTTCGTAACGCCCGCAGGTGTCCGCGCGATAAAGGATGGCATTAAAACAGCGAAAGAAGCGGCGCCACGTCTGAAAAAGCCGGATTTTTTGCGAATGCGCGTTCGCCATTCTCCAAAATACGAATCGGTCAAAGACATCGTCAAACAGCACAGACTGGCTACCGTTTGCGAAGAAGCAAAGTGTCCCAATATTAGCGAGTGCTGGTCAGCTGGAACGGCAACTATCATGCTCATGGGCGACGTTTGCACGCGTGCCTGCCGATTTTGCTCTGTGAACACGGGTAACCCGCGCGGTTGGTTAGATCTGGAAGAACCTGTGAATACGGCAAAGGCAGTTCAACTTATGGGGCTTGCCTACGTTGTTCTTACATCGGTCAATCGGGATGATCTGACCGACGGCGGCGCCGGGCATTACGCCGAGACGGTGCGTGAGGTGAAAAAGCTCAACCCGCACACAGGTGTAGAAGCGCTCACCCCTGACTTTTTAGGTCTTGAGTCCGCCATTGATGTCCTTCTTGAGTCTGGCCTCGATGTCTTTGCACAAAATGTTGAGACAGTAAAACGTCTCACACACCCGGTTCGCGATCCGCGTGCAGGTTATGAGCAAACCCTGAATGTGTTGAAGTACGCGGCTGAACAATCCGACGTCATCACCAAGACCTCGCTGATGTTGGGGCTGGGCGAGACGGATGATGAGTTGCTCGACTGCATGGATGACTTGCGTGAGGCTGATGTTGACGTCCTGACTCTTGGACAGTATCTGCAGCCTACGTCGAACCACCTTCCGGTGGAACGCTTCGTGACGCCCGATGAGTTTGAGCGCTATCGCGAGTGGGGCCTGGAAAAAGGCTTTAAAGAAGTGGTATCAGGCGTCTTTGTACGATCGAGTTATCGTGCGGAGCGAGTTCTAGAATTTAATAACGTTGGTTTACAGGAAGGCTAGGGGGCTCGCGTGAGTAAACGCAAGCTGCTGTACATTACTTCTGTCCCGGGTAGGCGGGATTTGCCACCTTTGTCTG
>MDTA01046634.1_pt1 | contig 11912 bp, 5 predicted proteins | sample 811151 | NCBI WGS metagenome assembly MDTA01 (sample SAMN05326648, study PRJNA326480) | marine metagenome | isolation source: seawater | place: Indian Ocean: South | collected 2010 | reverse complement strand
GAGGGCGGGAATCGAGAGGCGACGTTATTTAATACGGCACATGCGCGATTGATTGACGCGAGGAGCGCGAGCGAACGACACAATTCTCTGCACGAAAGCGAATAATCTTTCGCGTTACAAACCCCCCCAACACTCTAAGAGTCTCTACCTCCGCGAATCGCGTCCAAGCGTCTCCGATGCTTAGGCGGACTCCTGGACGGGGAACTCGAAGACGACCTCCTTACCGGTGAGCTTCTTGTACACGCCCGCGAAAGTGTCCAGCTTGTACTCGGTGGTGTTGCGATCCTTGGGATCGAGGTACACCTTGAGGAGCCTGGAGCCATCCAGCCTGTAGCGCTGGCGCTTGCCGACAATCTCGGTGGGGTAGACGAGGTCCTCGAGGAGGGCGGCGTGGACCGCGGTGAGGGTGCGAGACCTGGGCCTGGCGCGGGCGAAGCCGGAGGAGGGAACCGGGTTGATGCGGCGGGTCGCGACGAGCACCACATCCTTGCCGCTGAACTTCTTCTCGAGCTCGCGCACCAGCCTCTGCTGGATCTTGTTGAACGCCTTGAGCTTGCGGAAGGGGACGTGGATCACGACCGCGGTGCGGCCACCGGACACGTCAATCTCCTGCGCGCCGTTGATGTAGAGGTCCTTGAGCTCAGCCTTGAGCTCGTTGTTGGTGGCCTCGAGGTCGAAGAGAGCCTGGAGTACGGGGGAAAAGTTGGAGGGTGAGAAGGTCAGCCCGGTGTTCTGCGGTGTTGTTTTCGCGTCGACGAGCCCGACGGCGTGCGCGCGCGGGCCGAGCCGCGACGATCCGGGGCGCGTTCGAACGCGCGTGGCGGTTCGTTCGCATCCGTTACACTCCCGCGCGGCCGAGCGTGGACGCCGCGGGTCCTCGATTGACCACGCTCGCGCTCGCCGCCGGGCTGCGTCTCTCGCCATTTCTCGGCCCGCGCGCGCAGGTAAAAAAACCCTAACGGCGATCCCTGGAAAAGCGGGACCTCGCGCCGGTGTGTGGGGCCCGGTATCCGACACGCACCTGAGCAACCTCCTTCTCGAACTCAGAGAGGGCGGCGCCATCGTCCTTAACGATCTGTTGGGGAGAGAAAGGGGCGAGGGATCCGTCAGCGTCTCGTCTCGGCGGCAGTCGATGGCGCGCGTTGGCTCCGGGTCTCGGCGGAAAACTAGGGCTCGATGATGAGCCGCGCGGAAACGCGAAGCCGAAGCGCGTGCGACGGCGCCGCGTGGGTGGCATGCAGCTCGGACGCGTGCTCACCTTCTTGCGAATCGCAGACATCGTTCCTGCGGCTAGGCGGTTAACCAAGCGCACGTACAAAAGGGTCGCACGGAGAGCGGGATGCCTCGCTTTCTTCAACTCGCGTCCAGATTCTCACTGATGGATTTTCAGTTGACGATCAAACGTGACCGTATTCGCACTGAATCGAGGTCCTATTTTTCAATTACTACGTTGCGTGAAATATTCCAGTGGATGTGCAGTTGATAATTACGCGGTATTCATGGTTTACTAAATCATTTTTCACGCCATGGCGGGCATCGGCCTGTACTTGATCCTGGTCGGCTCGCCACCCCCCATGCGCTCCTTCCTGTGCTCCTCGTACTCGTCGTACGATCCCTGAAAGAACGTCACCTGCGAGTCCCCCTCGTACGCCATGATGTGCGTGCATATCTTGTTCAGGAACCACCTGTCGTGGCTGATGCACATGGTGACGCCGTTCCACGACGTGATGGCCTCCTCGAGCGCGCGAAGCGTCGTGACGTCGAGGTCGTTCGTGGGCTCGTCGAGCATCAGGACGTTACCCCCCGACGTGAGCGTCTTGGCGAGCTGCAAACGATTGCGCTCGCCGCCGGAGAGCTGCCCGACCTTCTTCTGCTGATCGGAGCTCTTGAAGTTGTACCAGCTGCAGTACGCGCGCGCGTTTACGGTTCGCGTCCCGAGCGAGATCTCCTCCGCGCCGCCGGAGAGCTCCTCGAAGACGGTCTTGTCGTCGTTCAGCGAATCGCGGCTCTGGTCCACGTACATCAGCTTGACCGTCTCGCCCACGACAACCTCGCCCTTGTCGGGCTCGTCGATTCCGGTGATCATCTTGAACAGCGTCGTCTTGCCGGCGCCGTTGGCGCCGACGATGCCGACGACGGCGCCGGGCGGTATCATGCAATCGAGTCCGTCGATGAGCAGGCCGCGGCCCTCGTACCCCTTGGACACGCCCTTCACGTCCACGACGACGTCGCCGAGGCGTGGGGCGGCGGGGATCGTGATGCTGTCGAGGTCCGCTCGCGCGGTGAACTTGTTGGCCTCGTCGCAGAGTTCCTCGTACGCGCGAAGGCGAGCCTTGCCCTTCTTCAGCTGGCCCTTGGCGTTCTTTCTCACCCACTCCAGCTCCTGGTTGATCGTTCGCGACAGCGCGTCCTGCTTCTTCTGCTCGGATTCCAGCCGCTTGGACTTGGACTCCAACCAGGCGCTGTAGTTGCCCTCGAACGGGATGCCCTCGCCGCGGTCGAGCTCGAGGATCCACCCCGCGACGTTGTCCAGGAAGTAGCGGTCGTGCGTGATCGCGACGACGGTGCCCGTGAACGTGGCGAGGAACTTCTCGAGCCACGCCACGCTCTCCGCGTCCAGGTGGTTCGTGGGCTCGTCCAGGAGCAGGATGTCGGGCTGCGCGAGGAGCAGACGGCAGATGGCCACGCGGCGGCGTTCGCCTCCGGAGAGGTTCTTCACGAGCGCGTCGCCCGGGGGGCATCGAAGGGCGTCCATCGCGCGCTCCACGGTCCTGTCGATCTCCCACGCGTTCGTCGCGTCGAGCTTAGTCTGCAGCGCGTCCATGCGGGCCATCAGCTTGTCCATGTCGCAGTCCGGATCGGTCATGTCCATCGCGATCTGGTTGTACTCGTCGATGTCCTTCTTCACCGCCGCGACGCCCACCTCGATGTTCTCCATCACGGTCTCGCCGTCGTCCAGAGGGGGTTCCTGGGGCAGGTACCCGACCTTGATGCCGTCGTCGAGATATATCTCGCCGTCGAACTCCTTGTCCACGCCCGCGAGGATCTTCATCAGGGTGGATTTACCCGCGCCGTTGGCGCCCAAGATGCCAATCTTGGCGCCGAGGTACATCCCGAGGTTGATGTTCTTGATGAGCTCCTTCCCGGTGGGGGTGACCTTGCGGACCTTGGAGAGGGAGAGGATGATCTTGCGGGTCTCGGTCTGGTAGGCAGAACCCTCCTTGACCTTTCCCGGGGATTGGTGGCCTTGGTTGCCGCCGGTCTTCGCGCCACCGCCGGCGGTCTTCGCGCCACCGCCACCGGCCTTGCGCTTGTCCTTCTTTCCCGCGACGACGCAGAGGGATCCGCGGCGGTTGGCCTGCTGACGGGACGCGGTGCCTGTTGATGAGACGATGAAGCGGGACACGAGGGTAAGTAAGCGAGGGCGACGGATGGTCGGTTTCGCAGACGGCGCGGATGCACGTCGACGTGTCGGGAAATTGTCTCTTTTCAGATAAGGCGGTTGTCAATGGCGCGGCTCCGTACCGGCGAGGGCGGTGCCCGCGAGGCTACCGCGCGCGCTAAGGCTACGGGAGGCGACGCGCGTCCGGGTCGGCGCGCGCGCGCCGACCGCAAAACCGACGATGGGTGTACAGAGCGTGGCCATGTTGCAACGATATGTGACGGTGCCGAAACCCTCAGGCCGGGTTTTGGGACCACTTGCGCACTTCTGTGTTTTCATTAAAAAAAGCGTGTTTTCATCGGCCGTTTTTTTGCACTCTACTCGCGACGCGCCTCAGAGCAGCGAGAACTCCTTCGCGTCGAGCGCACCCCGCCCCGTGCGACCCGCCCCGACTCCCACCCCCGGTTGAACGCTCATCCCGGCGAACATCGGACCCGGGGGTTCGGGCCTGTACCCCGGATCGGTGAACAGGGTCTCGAGGTTGTCGCCCGCGGACAACGCGGCGGTGAGCTGCTGCGTCGCGGACGACACCCTCGGCACGACCCCCGGCGGCGGCGTCAGGCGCACGGGCGTCCCGCCGCCCTTCCGCGTTCCCTGAGTGCCCTCCCCGACGTTCGCGATCGCGTTCGCGCCCCGTAAAAGATCCGTCGCCGCGCCCGACGCGGCGAACGGGTCCGCCCCACCTCCCATCCCGAACGGGTCCGCCCCACCTCCCATCCCGAACGGGTCCGCCCCACCTCCCATCCCTCCGGACGCGCCGGTCGCCTCGACGGACGCGGGCGGTTGCTTCTTGGGAGGGGGCGGCGCGGGCGGCGCGGTGGCGACCCTCGCCTCCTCGACCCGACGCAGCATTCCCCCCAACACCCGACTCACCGTCCCGATCTGCGCGCGGTTGAGCCCCGGCGCGAGCATCAGCGGACACGCCAGCGGTAGGCACCTGGACGCGATCAGGTTCACGCCGCCCACCTTGCCCATGGCGTCCGCCACGCCCAGCACGCACATCACCGTGGCGGCGGCGCGGTCGTTCGCCGCTATCCGGTGCAACACGTCGAGCGTCGCGTCAAACTCGGGCACGGAGAAGCACGGCGCGATTTTTCCCAGCGCCACCAACGCGTTGACCCTCACCGCGGCGGCCGTGGTGTCCACCGCGGTCTTGTGTAGCAAGGGCACGACGGTGCATCGCAAAGTCTCGGGCGTCACCTTGTGCGCCGCGGCCGTGACTTGGCGCAGGGCTTCCTCCTGTACGAGCACCTCCGGGGCGGCGACGCCACGCAGGACAGCCGGGAGGACGAACAGCTCGAAGGTTTCGGGGGACGGCACGCGGTCCGCGAACTTCGCCGTGGACTTCAAGATGGTGCCCAGCGTGTGACCCGTCGCGGTGGCCAGGAGAGGCGCCAGGTGGGGCAGCGTCCACTCGCTGAAATCCTCGGGCGTCTGCCGCTCCGCGAGGTTGAGGATCAGCGGCAGCACCAGCGGCTGCAGCTCGGGCGTTCGAAGCTCGGTGAGCAGCGGGGGTAACACCCTGTACTGCGTCACCCTCGCGTCGAACAGGTCCCAACGACCCTGAAGCGACTGAAGAAACGCGGCGCGCGCCAACACGTCCTTCTGTATGAAACCGTCCAGCTCGCGAAGCGCCGCGAGGCCGACGTCGTTCGCGAACCACGCGTCGCGTTCAACCTCCGCCGAACCGATTCTTTTCATCGGATCCTCGGCGCACATCCTCGACACCACCGACGCGCACCCGCCGACGAATCGCGCGTTCCGAAGCCCGCGTCTGTACTCCCCCTCGCCGACCTCGCCGCCGCCGACGCTCGCGCAGCACGCCTCGCCCAGCAGCGGCGGATTTCCCGCCAACTCGTGGACGATCGCGCCGAGGGAGAAGACATCCGCCGAATCCGTCGGCTCCGCCGCGACCGCGCCGTACCCGCCCGTCGTCACCCCGAGCACCAGCTCCGGCGCCACGTATCCAGCGGGGGGAACCAGCGGCAGGGGTCCGGTGACGTACGCCTCGCTGTCCGAGGAACCGTATCCCACGGCGGGTGTAGCGGCGCCCGACGGTCCGAGGTAAAAGTCCGCTCGGTTGCCCCCGTCCGCGCCGCCCCTGGCGTGCGCGAACGCCCCGACGCCGATCTTCCAGTCCCCGCGGCTCGTCACCACCACGCACCCCGGGTTCAGCCCGCGGAGCACCAGCCCGGCGGATTCGTGGACGAAACGTAGGGCGCCCGCGAGCGCCGCCGCGCCGTGTTTCACCTCGAGCTGCGAGAGCTTCGCGGAGGCGAGTCGCGCTCCGGTCTCTCCGGAAGCCGACGGTCCGCGTCCGGAAGACGAATCGCCGCCGGCGGCTCCCGCGGCGCCTCCCGTCGCCTGCTCCAGCGACTTGGCGCGTTCGCGCTGCTTTCCTGCGAGGTTGGCGCCCTTGGCGAGGATGTCAGCCGCGGAGGCGAACACCGGCTCGGTGACGAGCGCGATGTGCGTTCGGGTCTCTTCGAGGGGCTGCTCCAGCCGCAGCACTCCCGGGTGCCTGAGCCTCAGCATCCGCGAGGCGTCGTCGCGGATGAGTTGCAGCATCTGCTCGACCTCCTCCTTGGAGTGCCGGCCATCCTCGGTGAGCGCGCGCTTGTCGAGGAGCCAGACGCTGACTCTGGAATTGGGCGTCGTCGGGTCAGCAGCAGCAGCGGCAGCAGCGGCAGTCTTGCTCGTGGTGCCCCCCTTCCCCCTTCGCGTGGCGTCCACGACGGAGAACAGACACCCGGGTCCACCCGATGCCGCGACCGGGGCGTCGAGGTCGTACTCGCGCGTGCACCGCAGCGCACCCGTGGCCGTGGACGCGGCGTTGGCCACGGCGCCCTTCGCGCTGGCGTACGCCGAGATCCCAGCCTCGTGCGCAGCCTTGGACGCCTTCCCCGCGGCCGACTTGAGCGCGCCCTTGATGCTCTTGAGGTCCATCGGCGAGAGCGGCGAGGCGAGGCGCGATAGCGAACCGCCCCGACCGACCTCCGCGCCCCCCGCCCCACGGGTGCCGATTCTGTGTTCGTTCTGGAAATGGTTGTCGCAAAAAAGAGGCCGCGCGATCTCGGCATTAATCCGATCGATACGAGGTCGAGTGTTATGGCGGGCACGCGTTCAGCGACGGCTAAGGCTGCGGCGGACATCGAGGATGCGAGGCACGTCGCCGCGCCGATGGCCCACGTTCTCCTCATCTGCCTTCAGGCGTGCTGCGCGCTGGTCACCGTCATCGAACCCAACTTGCACATCCTCGCCACCGCCACGTTGGCGGTGTACGCGGGTGCGCACCGATCCATCAAGCCCGCGGCGCAGGGAAACACCGAGGCGATGACCAAGCAGGACGCCATGCGGTTCCCCGTCATCGGCAGCTGCGTCCTCTTCGGATTCTTCGTCCTGTTCAAGTACCTGCCGAAGGATCTGGTGAACAAGCTGCTCACCGTTTACTTCGTCGTGCTCGGGATCTTCGCTCTGGTCGGCTGCCTCTCCCCCGTGCTCGCGCGGTTCGTCCCCAAATCCTTCGCGGGCAAGGTTATGAAATTCGGAACCCTACCCACGATCCCGCTGATCACCGACGGACCGTCCAAGCTGGAGTGCACGCCGCCGGAGCTCATCGCCGGCGTCGCTGCGTGCGGCTTCTGCGGGTGGTACGTGGTGGAGAAACACTGGGTGGCAAACAACGCCCTGGGCCTCGCGTTTTCCCTCACCGGCGTCGAGTTTCTCACGCTGGACAGCGTGCAGATCGGCACCATCCTGCTCGTGGGACTCTTCTTTTACGACATCTTCTGGGTGTTCTTCACCCCCGTCATGGTCACTGTCGCCAAGTCCTTCGACGCCCCCATCAAGCTCCTGTTTCCGAGAGTCGTCGAGCCCGGGTCGAAGTCGCCATTCAGCATGCTCGGGCTGGGCGACATCGTGGTGCCGGGTATTTACGTGGCGCTCACGCTGCGAATGGACCAGCAGCGCGCAGCGCGGGCGAAGGCGGAGGGTAAGCCGGCGCCCAAGCGGTACTTCCCGGCGGTGATCTTCGGGTACTTTGACGGATTGGCGACGACGATTGCGGTGATGAACGTGTTCAACGCGGCGCAGCCGGCTCTTCTTTACATCGTGCCGGGCATCCTCGGCGCCACCTTCCTCCGTGCCCTCATCGCCGGTGGAGTGAAGGAGTTGAAGGAGATCTGGGCTTTCGTCGAGGCTGGGGAGGAGGATGGGGCTGATGAACCAAAAAAATCCAAGTGAGGAATATTCGCGACGGGCAGCTGCTGTTACGAGTCTCAACAACCCCACCCGTAGTCTTTCAACGATTGCTAATAAAAGGCGTGGTTCTGCACTCCTCATTTTCCCACCACTGCCGCCTCCCGCTTCTCCTGCGCGAGCTTCTCCGCCTGCGTCAGCTTCTCCCTCATCCTGTACCGCTGCATGTATCCCCTCACGGCAGCCTGCACGTAGAGCGCCGCGTGGAAGTGCGCCGCCGTGTACTTTGGGACGTCTTTGTCGCTCGCAAAGGTGGGCAACCTGTCCACCATCGAGTCTCTGACCTTGACCTCCTCGGACTCCGGCAGCTCCGTCCCGGCGATCCTCCCCGTCAGCGCGTGGAGGGTCTCGAGGAAGTGAATCTTGCCGTCGTGGTTGGGAATATCAACCGTCATGATGATCTGCATGCATTTTGTCTTGGCCTCGCGCTTGCTCAAACCTCGCGTGCCCACCGGGTGGTCCATCGCGCCGATAACACGTGGCAGACTTTCTGCGGGAATATAGTAGGTCGCCCTCGGATCCAGGCGCATCCAGACGTCTGTGAAGTGCATCATGTCCTCCTTGCTCACGCCGAGCTCTGCTGTCTTTGAGTTGTTCTGGAAGTTGTCCAAGATGACCGCGATGACAAGGTTGAGCATGACAAACGCGCACAGGATGCAGAAGAAGCAGAAGAAGATGATCGCGCCCACCGGGTGCGGAGTGCACTGGTTGGTGTATAGGTCCTCGTTCAGATCCTGCCAGAATTTATCCTCCTGGTTGTAGTAGGTCACGTCTCCAGTCGTCGGGTCCTGGTAATAGACGCACTGCTTTGTGATCATGCAGTCGTGCATGATGCCGTTCCAAGCCTCGCCAGTCGCCATGCGGAACAACGTCAGCATCGAGTACCCGAACGTCTCGAAGTTGGCATACCTGTTGAGGAAGTTGCCGGTGACGCGAACCTTACCGAACAGGTTCATGCCGAGAACGGCGAAGATGAAGAAGAACAGGAACAAGACGCTGCCCACGTTGGCCAGAGCCGGAAGCGAATAGACCAACGTCTGGAACAACTTCTTCAGCCCCTTCGCCTTGGGAATCAGTCTGAATATTCTCGCCACGCGAAACACACGGATGATGCTCAGATACGTAGCTGAGATGTCCGTGGTCAAGGTCACCGCGATGCCCATGACAGACAGCGTGACAACCATGAAATCAAACGTGTTCCAGGGATCCCGGAAGTATCCGCTGGGCTTGAACGCGATGAGCTTCATGATCGCCTCGATCGCAAAGATACCCGCGAAGCCGCAGTTGAGCAGGAACAAAATATTCTCGAACTCATCCGACATGCCCGCGTGGGTCATGGACATGACGAGGATGTTCGCCATGATGAGACACAGAATCAGTGTCTCAAACGATCGACTGGTGACGACGTCGTAGATGAAGTTGCGCATGCGGTTCAGTGGCCTGTTCGCCGTCTTCTTCAGCCTGATTCCCACCAATAGACGCTGGATTGTGACCCACGATTGCTGCTCGTCGGTCAAGAACACGCTCTTCTCCTGCTTCTCCTTCATCTCGTTGAACTTATCGATGGTCACGCCGACAAACAAGTTCATGACAAAGAAGGATCCCACGATGATGAAAAACGCAAAGAAGAGGCAGTAATACGGGTTGTTATCCCGTATCGGCTGCAGGTCGACTTCGGTGGTGTCCGCTCCGTGGTACATGATCTCCAGCCAGCCCTCAAGCGTCGCCATCTCGAACAACGAGAGCATGGAGTGCCCGATGTTGTCAAAATCGTAATCGCGCGGGTTGGTCCAGTGCGTGTTATACGCCCTCGGTTCGCACGTCGACTGGATCGTGTAGTTACCCGCGCTGTTCGCCGCCGCCAGCGCGCTCAGCTCCCCGACCGACCCGTACGCGGCCACCGTGGCCGCCCCCGGCGTACACGTCCACTCGGCGCCGGACGTTCCCGTCACCCCCGCGTCCCAAGCGGCGGTGAATCCCACGCCGGGCGTCGTCTTGGCGCACGTCCACGAGTCTCCGGAGGCGCGGGGTAGGTCCATCACGCTCGTCCACGCGTTTCTGCTGGCGTACAGCGGATCGTCCTTGGCCGGGCAGTAGTAAAAGTGCGCGCCGTCGTCGCGGAAGCACCACTCCCTGGTCATGTCGGCGTCCTTGACTCCCATACTCTCCGGGACCAGTCGCGTGGACAGGTCATCGGTGTCCGCGCAGTAATACATCTTCCCCATGAAGAGGTTGAGGCCGAGGATGCCGAAGATGACGTAGAACAAGAGACACACGAACGCCACGTTGGTGATCCCGGGAACCGCGCTGAACAGGGCGTTGACCACAACCTTCATGCCCTGCGCTCGCGACGCCATGCGCAGGGGTCTCAACGCCCTGAACGTCCGAAGCGCCCTCACCGCCATCAGGTCGCGCGAGGACCCGTCGCTGTACTCGATGCCGAACGCGATCAACCCCACGATGACGATGATGAAATCGAGCACGTTCCAGGCGCTGCGCAGGTAAGCCCCTTCGTGCGCGACGAAGCCGCGGACGATCACCTTCATCATCGCCTCAAGCACAAACATGAAGAGGAACACGACATCCAACATGTCCATCGCCGTCTTGAGCTTATCCTCCACATTGGGCAAATCCTTGTTGTACACGGGGGCGTCTTTACTGTACGCCGGGCCGTCCACCGCCAGGATGATCGAGCTAATCAGGATCACGCCAATGATGAAGTACTCAAAGTATCTGTGGTAGATGACCTTTGCGATGGCCAGCCGCAGCGGATTTTTGGGGCCGAAGATGTACAGCGACCTGTGCTTGAGCGCGGGGACGTGCTTACCGTATAAGATGTGCTTTGGGTCCACACCCTGCGCCTTGAGCTTGTCCAGCTCGCTTGTCTTCGGGTTGAAATCCTCAGCCTTCCACGCCGCTATTGAGTTGTAGCTCTTTAGCTTGTTTCCCTTCTCGTCCTTGATCGACGGGCCTTGCGAGCCCGGTCGGCTGCCAGCCTTGGCGCGCGAGGATGGCCTCGACCCATTCTTCTCCTCCCCTTCCTCGTTATCTCCAGCGGCGAAGTTATCGAGGAGGATCGCAAGGAACAGGTTTAAGATGATGTAGTTGCCCAGCACCACCAGCACGACGAAGTAGATGCACGTCCACGAACTCACGTGCCTCATGCCGTCGTACATCACCTCGTTCCAGTTCTCGCCGGTGAGGATTTGGAATATCGTGATGAACGCCCAGAAGATGTTGTCGAACGAGTGCCTCGCGTGGTCGCTCCTGCCGAGCTTCACCAGAAACTCCTCCGCCACGGGCTCCTCCGTTCGCTTGCCGGGGTTCCACTTCTGCCCGCTGTACTTGATGCACTCGCCCCCGACGCCCTCGGCGCCCGTGAACGTCACCCACTGCCCAACCTGCGACGATTCGCACGGCGCGTAGCAGTCAAAGTGGTCCGGGCACTCCTTCGTCATCCCCGCCGGGCAGTCCTTAGACGCTGCCTCGATGCCGTAGCCGCCGCAGTCGATAAACTCGTACCCAAACAGCTGCATGCCCAGCAGCGCAAACACGTACATGAACAGCAACAAGATCAGGGAGAGATACGAGATGCCCGCAAGCGACTTGAACATCGTGGTGATGATGTCATTCAGCTGCTTCCACGACCTCGCCAGCTTGAACACGCGAAGCAGACGGAACGTTCGAAGCACAGAGAGGTAGTTGTTGCCATTGTCGCTCGTCATGAAACCCATGACAACCTCGACGCCCGACATGAGCACCACGAACCCGTCAAATAGGTTCATCTGATCCTTGGCGTAGTCCCTCGGGCCGAATCCGATGAGCTTGATGATCATCTCGACGACGAAGTAGGCGAAAAGGAAATAGTTGACGTACTCGTTAACCTCCTGTTGATCCCTTGGCATGCGGTTGTGATCTGACGCCATCACCACGGTGTTGAGGATGATGAGACCGATCGTGAGCTGCTCGAACCGGGTCGAGGACGCGATGTTGAAACATATTTTCTGCAGAGCGTTCTTGTGCGTCACCGCCACCTCGCCGTCCTGTGTCGGCAAGGGTAACTCTTTCTCCTCATCCGGATCCTCCCCATCCGTCCCTGCACTGGTGAAGTACACGAACAGCACCGCGAGCGCCAAGTTCACGGCGAAGAACGATCCGAAGACAATGAGGACGACGAAGTACGGCCACGTCCACGTCGTTACCGTATCCATGG
>MDTA01030581.1_pt1 | contig 11913 bp, 9 predicted proteins | sample 811151 | NCBI WGS metagenome assembly MDTA01 (sample SAMN05326648, study PRJNA326480) | marine metagenome | isolation source: seawater | place: Indian Ocean: South | collected 2010 | reverse complement strand
GGATGGGCGGTCTCGGGATCCCCGACCCAGCCCGCTTCCACGATCGCCCGCTGCACCTGCTCCAGCGTCAGGTAGTCGAGCCCGCCGGTGTTGCGGGCCGCCCAGTTCGCGAACTGCTCGCGGAAGGCTTCGAGTCCGATCTGCTGGGCAAGGTACTCCTGCGGACTCAGGTCGGTCCCGGCGTAGAACCCGTTGGTGATGATGGCGGGATCGACCTGCTCCTCCTGCTCGAGGTAGTAGAGCAGGGTGTGCATGCCGTACTGCCGGACCTGGTAGTACCAGTCGGTCGGATCCCCCGGGGCTTCGTTGCTGAAGCTGTGCCACAGCGCCAGCTGCGGGTTGGCGGTGATCGCGGCGGCTTCCACGAATGCGTTCACGTAGCCGGGCAGGTTCGAGGACATGTACCACTGCGCGGTGCTTTCGATGTACCACTGGCTGTCGCCGGCGTAGGCGAACCCCGGGGAGCTCGCCTGGTACTGGAAGATGTGGAACCCCTCGTGGTAGAGGTTCGCGGCGTCGGTGTTCAGGCCGGCCGGCAGGGTCAGGAACGGCATGCCGTTGGAATCGGTGCCCTGTCCGTTCGCCCAGCCGTTGGGATAGCCGTCGGCCTCGCCGTGGTGGACGTAGATGTTGTAGTAGAAGCAGGACTCCGGGTTCGGCGGATCCCGCATGCCCAGATTCTCGATGCAGTCGACGCGGATCTCGTTGAGCAGTTCGAACATGACCGCGGTGTCGTCGGAGTGGTCGAACTGCGGCGCCCACCACACGGCGTAGATGCCGTTGGTGTCGACCTCCTGCGAGATGAGCGGGAAGGTGTTGTTGAAGAGGTAGTCGGTGCTGCAGGCGCCCCAGTCGGCGATCACCATCAGCAGGTCGCCCAGCGCGACCCGGCCGCTGCAGTCGATGTCCGCCGTGCCGCCGGTCTGGCTCCACTGGGAGAGCACCAGGAGCAGGTCGTCGGTGTTGACGGACCGGTCGGCGTCGATGTCGGCGGGGCAGCTGCAGGGGTTGTCCTGTTCCACCATGGTCAGCGACAGGGAGCCCGGCCCGCCCTCGGAGGCCGAGTAGCCGCCGACCCGGATCAGGTACCGGTAGCCCGCGGACGCGGTGAACGACACCTCGGAGTGGTAGATCTGGCAGCCGGGATCGGACTCGGCGTCGCCGCTGCAGGCGATGTACTCGATGGCGTCGCAGGCCGAGCAGTCGGATTCGTAGACCATGATGCTGGTGTCGAAGGAGCTCGGATCGCAGGTGGAGGCGGTCACGATCCCGTCGGCGGAGGGAGTGAACGCGAACCAGATGTCCCGGCTCATCTCTCCCATGTAGAAGCAGTTCCCCTCGACCTGGATTCCGCTGTCGGAATACGCGGCGGTGTCGAAGGGCACGGTGACCCCCGGGGTGATGGCGACCGCGGTCTCGCATTCGTCGCCCGCGGAGGCGAGGGCGATCTGGGGCGTCAGCAGCAGCAGGGGAACGAGGAATCGATCTTGCATGGACCGATGATACCGCTGCCCGGGCCCGACACCACGATCAACGGTCGAATCGGCGCGTCACCACGCCTATGCTAGGCTTGCCGTCCTCCTATATAAGGCTTGCGCCTCCATGGCATCATCCGCACATCCCGCCGCCCCCCGGATCTGGCTCACCGGCGCCAGCTACGGGATCGGACGTTCGCTCGCCGTCGAGCTGGCGAACAGCGGGGCGAGACTCGCCCTGACCGCTCGCAGCGAGGACAAGCTGCGGGAGCTGGCCACGGAGATCGAGGCGGCCGGGGGGGAGGTCCTGGTCCTTCCCGGTGACGTGACGGATCGGGAGTCCATGCAGCGGGTGGCGGATGCCATGCGCGATGCATGGGGCGGCATCGATGTCCTGATCGCGAACGCGGGCACCCATGTGCCCACCCGCGTCGAGGCCTTCGACGTCGACGAGTACATGGACCTGATGCGTCTGAACTACGGCGGTGTCCTCAACTGCATCGAAGCCGTGCTGCCACGGATGCTCGAGGACGGCGCCGGCCACATCGTCGGGGTCTCCAGTCTCGCGGGATACCGGGGTGTGCCCGGTGCGGCGGCGTACGGAGCGACGAAGTCCGCGCTGATCCACTTCCTCGAGTCGATGCGGTTCGATCTCGCGGGAAGCGGCGTCGACGTCACCATCGTCAACCCCGGCTTCGTCCGTACCCCGTTGACGGATCGGAACGACTTCGACATGCCGTTCCTGGTCGAACCGGACCGGGCCGCCCGGATCATCCGGCGGGGCATCGAGCGTCGACGACGGGAGGTGTCCTTCCCGTTTCCGTTCAACTGGTTCATCAAGTTCCTGCGGGTCATTCCGATGCCGCTCTACATGCTGATCATGGGGATGACATGGAAGCGCATGAAGCGAGACTGAAGATCGCCGTCGTCGGCGGCGGCATCGCGGGGATCGCATCGGCCTGGATGCTGAGCCGGCGGCACGACGTCACGCTGCTGGAGGCCGCCGACCGGCTCGGCGGTCATACCAACAACATCCCCGTCGACGAGGACGGTCGCACCGTTCCGGTCGACACCGGGTTCATCGTCTGCAACGAACGCAACTACCCGGTCTTCTACGGGCTGCTGGACGAGTGGGGGGCGACCCTCCGCGACAGCGACATGTCGTTCGGTTTCTCCTGCGAGTCGTCGGGGCTCGGCTATGTGGGCCCCTCGATGCGTGAGTTCACCCGGTACCGCAGCAACCTGCTGCGACCGGTCTACTGGAAGCTGTTCTTCTCGCAGCGCCGCTTCGCGCGGCACGCGCTGGCGGCGCTGGATCGTGGAGATCTCGGCGATGCGACGCTGGGGTCGTTTCTCGACCGCATCGGAATGGACGACTTCTTCGTGCACAACTATCTGATTCCGCTGGCGGCTTCGGTCTGGTCGAGTCCCGACACCGACATGCTGGAGTTTCCCGCCGAGACCTTCCTTCGCTTCTTCCACAACCACGGAATGATCCAGGTCCGGGACATTCCCCGCTGGCAGACGGTGGTCGGCGGCAGCTGCGCCTACATCGACCGATTTCGGGAACGATTCACCGGAACGATCCGCACCGGCGCGCCGGTGGAGGGCATTCGACGTGAAGGCGGGGCCGTACGGGTCGCCGTCGCGGGCGACGCACCGGCGGTATTCGATCATGTGGTCCTCGCCACGCACGCGGATCGTTCGCTGGCCATGCTCCAGGATCCGACCGACGAGGAGCGGAACGCACTCTCCCGGTGGACGTACCATCGCAGCGCCGTCGTCCTGCACACCGATGCGTCGGTCATGCCGTCGGACCGGAGGCTGTGGGCGTCCTGGAACTACCGACGTCCCGTCGGTGCGGCGCCGGCCGATCCGGTTCCGATCACCTACTGGATGAACCGCCTCCAGGGACTGGACTCCGGTCGCGACTATCTGGTGTCGCTGAACCTCCGCCGGCCCATTCCGTCCGAGCACGTGCTCTACGAGATCGAATACGAGCATCCGGCCTACGTGCCGGACTGCATCGACGCGCAGCGGTCGATCCACCGGCTCGAGGGAGCTCGGAACACCCATTTCTGCGGAAGCTACCTCGGCTACGGCTTCCACGAGGATGCGGCCGCCTCCGCGCACGTCGTGGCGCAGCGGCTGGGATGCGGATGATGCGGTCCCGCGTCTTCCGAGGCAGCACGACCCACGTCCGGATCGAACCGGCCCGGCACGCGTTCACCTACCGGCTGCGCTGGCTGGGCATCGATCTCGACGAACCGCAAGACCTGGACCGACGCATGATCGGTTTCGGCTACGACCGGCGACGGCCGGTCTCGGTGCGGGACCGCGACTACGGCGGTCCGGGGCCGGGAACGATGCGGGACCGGGTCCACGCTCTGCTGCGCGCGGGCGGTGTCGACCCCGATCCCCTGCGCATCACCCTGATGACCATGCCGCGGATCATGGGCTACGTGTTCAATCCGGTGAACTTCTACGTCGCCCGGGATGCCCGGGGGGCGGTGCGGGCCCTGCTGGCGGAGGTCCGCAACACCTTCGGGGAGATGCACCACTACGTGGGGGTGCCCGAGGAGGATCCGCATCCCGACCGGCCGTGCAGCTTCCGGTTCGAGAAGACCTTCTACGTGTCGCCGTTCATCGAGGTGCAGGGCACGTACCTGGTGCGGATCCGCTGCACGGACGACGAGTTCTCCGCATCCATCAGTCTGGAACAGGAGGGCCGCACGATGTTCACGGCCACCATGGACGGAACGGGATGCGAGCCGCGTGCCGGATCCGCCTGCCTCCTCTTCCTCGCCATGCCCTGGTCCGTCGTGTCGGTCATGACCAAGATCCAGTGGCACGCCCTGCGGCTTCGATTCGGTCGCGGACTGCGGACCGTCGTGAAGCCCCGTCCGGAGGGGCCGGGCACGGTGCCGGCGAGCACATCCTCGGTCTGGTACTGGATTCGCGATCGATTCGTACGCTATGCTTCAAGGCCTCCGAAGGAATCCCGGAAGTCCGCACCGGACTCCACCAAGTCGCCATGACCCAGACCCTGCTTCCCCAGACCGAACCCGATCGACCGACCGAGCAGCCCCGATCCGTTCCGGCCACCGCCGACGGTCGGGATCCGATGACGCTGCCCCAGGCCGTCAGCTCCGGACTCATGGGGCTGGGCGAGGCGTACATGGACGGGGCGTGGGATGCCGATCGACTGGACGACTACCTGTACGAGCGTTTCACTGCCCCGGCCCGTCCGCTGTCCCTGGCCACCCGGGGGCGGATGCTCGCGGCGGCGCTGCTGCCGCGGGTCATCGATCGCCAGGCGGGACTGGGCGCGTTCCGCATCGGTCGCGAGCACTACGACCTCGGCAACGACCTCTTCGAAGTGATGCTCGATCGCAGCATGACCTACACCAGCGGCTACTGGGCCGAGGCGGGGGATCTGCACGAGGCCCAGTCCGCGAAGCTGGAACTGCTCTGCCGCAAGCTCGAACTGGAGCCGGGCATGCGGGTCCTCGACATCGGCTGCGGCTGGGGCAACTTCGCCCACCACGCCGCAACGCACCACGGTGTGCACGTGACCGGCCTGACGGTGTCCGAGGAGCAGGCGGCCATCGCTTCGGATCGTTGTGCCGACTTGCCCGTCGACATCCGGGTGCAGGACTACCGCACGATGGCCGACACCTTCGATCGCGTGGCTTCGATCGAGATGATCGAGGCCGTCGGTCGTCGCAACATCCCCCGGTTCTTCCAATCCGTCGATCGGTGCCTGGCCGACGGCGGCATCTTCGGACTGCAGGTCATTTCCGGCGACATGCTCAGCCGGACCTCCGACCGTCGCATGGACCAGTTCATCCTGTGGCTGCTGAAGTACATCTTCCCCGACGGCTACCTGCCGCATCCCGCCGAACTCTCCGACCTCCGGGGGACCGGACTGCGGGTGGAGGACTGGCACCGATTCTCGGCGGACTACGACCGCACTCTGCTGGCGTGGTCCGAGCGGTTCAACGCCGGGTGGGAGACCATCGCGGAACGGTACGGGGAACGGTTCCGCCGCAAATGGAACTACTACCTGCACGGCTGTGCCGCCGCGTTCCGCGCCGGCCACATCGACGTGCAGCAGATCGTCTACGTCAAGGGCGACCGCCACGGGCGGTACCAGCCGAAACGCTGAATACACGGAGCAACTCCATGCAACGATGCATGCAGGTCCTTCTCATCGGGGCCGTGATCATGGCCGCGGCCATCCTCTACGCCTTCGTGGCGGGCGACTTCCTCGCGGAGGCGGAGACGATGTTTCCGCTCCCGTGGTTCCAGCTCGCCATGGTCGATCTCTACGTCGGCTTCCTGCTCTTCGGTGGCTGGATCCTGTTTCGTGAATCGTCGCGACCGAAGGCGATCGGCTGGATCCTGCTCGTATGCGTGCTGGGCAATCTCGCGTCCTGCATCTACGCGGTCCGTGCGATCGTGCAGTGCGGCGGAGACTGGCGCCGCTTCTGGTTGGGGCATCAGGCCTGATCGGTCGATTCGGGGTCGAGCCAGGTTCCGGTCGTCGTCCGATCCGACGTCTCCCCGTCGCCCGTGTTGACCAGACCCGCCGGTTCGAACAGCAGCACGGCGCACTCCTCGTCCGCGACCGGACGGTGTTCGACGCCGCGCGGAACCACGATCATCTGACCCCGTTCGAGTTCGACCGACCGATCCCGGAACTCCATGCGGAAGGCGCCCGCCAGCACCAGGAACAGTTCGTCCTCCTCCGCGTGGGCGTGCCAGTCGAAGGCGCCACGGAACTTGGCCAGCTTGACCTCCTGCCCGTTGAGGGCGGCGATGATCTTCGGTGACCAGTGGTCGTCGAAACTGGACAGCGCGTGTTCGAGATCGATTCGTTCCATGCCCCGACGGTATCGGTCGACTCCGGGTCCGGCAACCCCCGTCAGGGACAGGTTCCCCAGCGGTCGATGAGTTCCAGCAGATCGAGGACGCCGATCGTTCCGTTGCGGTCGATGTCGCCGCTGCAGGTGCCGAGCATGGACTCCAGCAGTTCGAGATCCGCCTCGTCGATCGTGCCGTCGCCGTTCACGTCGCCCAGATGGGTGGACAGGGTGGGAATGCATGCGGTGGTGTCGTCGCAGGCTCCCGCCGGCTGGCAGGCACCGCCGCCCGTGGGCTGGATCCCGTCGCGGAAGCAGCTGAACCACTGGTAGCTGTGCATGATGTATGCACCGTGCGGATGGAACTTCGACTGTTCGGACGGAGTCATCAGATTCCAGCCCTGCTGCATGGCCGTGCGGAGGAATCCGGTCCGGTAGGCCGTCGGATCCGATGATCCGGGGTGCTGGTAGATCCCCGTGGTGCCGAAGGAGATCTTGTTGCAGCTGCCCACGTCGAGTCCGAGCTCCAGCGCGATGGCGCAGTGCTTGCCGGCGGGGGTGGCGGCGGCAAGGGTGGAGCCGGCGAGGGCGAATCCGTCGGCGCAGGGCATGGAATCCGTACCGCTGCACTGGGCGGTGAAGCACGGAAGATTGCGGTACGCCATCACGATCAGGGAGTCGAACTGCTGCCAGGCCTGCGGCAGCAGGTTTCCCGTGTCGAGTTCGTCCAGCAGATTCGTGTTGATGAAGCCGGACAAGGTGGCATGCACGTTCGGCGAGGATGCATTGTGGGTCGTGATCAGACTGCGGACGGCGGCGGCCATCGCCACCCAGTCCGAGGCCGTCGCAGCGCCCTTGGGTTCGACATCGAGGTTGATGTCGATGGTGGGCATTCCGCCGGATCCGACGTTGGTGGAGAGGGGCACCGGGCACTGGGCCAGATAGGTGAGCAGATTCTGGACGTTGTCGGAGACCGAGGTGGTGTCGTGTCCGGATGCATTGGTCCAATCGTCGTCTCCGTAGTTCAGGGAGACATGCAGTCCCGCGCCGTCGACCGCGGTCAGGTAGGCGTCGAGATCGGCGTAGAGGGCCGAGCCCTGCACGACCCCCGCGGCCTCCTGGATGATCCAGCCGCCGGCCACGCTGGGGAGCGACGAGCTGGTGCAGCATTGGATGAAACCGGCCCGATCCACGCTGCTGGTGATCGGCTGCTCGAGCCAGTTCATCATGCCGACGGAGTAGGGGGGCGGTGCTGCGCCGCACGCGGCTCCCGATGCGACGGCTGCGCACACGCTGACGAGCAAATGGTTCATGCCTGGTCCTCCCCTTGCTTCGATTAGAGTGGGGAAACCGCATCCGGTCAACGAATCATTCGCAGAAACGGCCTGCGCCGCGTCCGCAACCGTGTTCGGATGTCATTTTGACGACAGGTGCAGCGTCAGTTCACCGTCGCCGTCGATGACTTCGGCCCAGCGCAGGCCCAGGGCATCGAGCTGCCGGTGTTCGCCGATCTGCTCCAGCGCCCTGGCCGCGGCCGCCCGGTCGTCCTCCGCGATGGCCCGCTGCAGCGCGACGGCGGCATCGATCGCCGCCTGCGGCATCTCGTCGTCGACGACCGCATGCAATTCGGTGGGCGTGGTCCGTCCGACGACCACCACCGGACCGATCGGCAGCGAACGCACGGCGTCGCCGGCCTGCCGGAGGGTCTCCCCGTCGACGAGGATGCGGGTTCCGAAGGCCTTGTTCGCCCCTTCGAGACGCGAGGCGAGATTCACGGTGTCGCCGATCGCGGTGTAGTCGTTCAGGTCGGGCGGTGCGCCGCAGTCGCCCACGATCGCTTCGCCGGTTGCGATGCCCAGGCGGATGTCCAATCCGACCTCCGGCATGGAGCGGATGGCTTCGGCGCAGGCTGCGGCCGCGGCGCACGCGCGGTCGGCCTGATCCGGCTGCTCGTCGAATGCGGACCAGAAGGCCATCAGTCCGTCCCCGAGGAACTTGTTCACGTAGCCGTCCTGTGCGACCACCTGACCGGCCAGCGTCGACAGGGCCCGGTTGGCCAGGGCGACCGCTTCGGCGCTGTCGAGGCGTTCGCTGGTCGTGGTGAACCCGGCCAGGTCGGCGAAGAGCACGGTGATCTCGCGGCGGACGCCGGCCATGCTCACCGCGGAGGGCTGATCGATCAGCGTGTCCACGAGCCGGTCGGAGACCCGGGCCCTGAACTGACGGGTGATCCGCTTCTTGTCCCGCTGGATCAGGATGGCGCTGGTGCTCGTGCAGGCGATCCACGCGCCGAGGCCGCCCGCGGCGGGAGCGACGATCGGGACGAACAGGCTCCAACCGGCGAAGCCGATGACGGCGGCCGCGAGTACGTAGGCGGCGACCAGCAGCAGACTGCCCGCGGTGCCGACCCACGGCGTCGTCGAACTGACCAGCAGGATCACGGCGAGCCCCAGCAGCAGGGTGAGGATCGCGCTCCAGCCGTCGGCATGGCGGTAGGCGTGTCCGGTCAGCAGCATGTTCGCCACCGCGGCGTGCACGACCACTCCGGGCGTGCGCGGGCCGGCGACGGTCGGCACGAAGTCGGCCACGGATCCGGTCGCCGTCCAGCCGACGAACACGAGGCGGTCGTCGAGGTGCGAATGCAGAGCGGTCTCGAGTTCGGCGATCTCCGCATCACCGGACTGGATCGCGTCGGCGAGCCGCTCCCAGGAACGGAGGGCCTCGGCGTGGGCGAGGCTGTCCTCGTCCGGGAAGACGGTGGCGAGTTCGGTGCCGGGGGCGAGATCCCCCAGGGTGAAGGCGTACTCGTCGGCGATCTCGGCCCGGAAGGAGTCGGCCAGCGGATCATCGGTCCGGAACGACGCGTCCTGCCGCAGCACGCGCAGCAGTTCCAGTGACAGCGTCGCCATCGTCTCGCGGTTCTCCCGCTGAAGGTCCCGGGCCCGGACCAGGTCGGCGATCGTTCCGATCGACAGGTGTCCGGTGCCCACGGGATCGTCCGCATCCTGCCGAAGCAGATGCATCCAGCCCGTGCCGTGCCCGGTCCAGGGCCAGGCGATGGGATGTTCGAAGCCGCGGCGGGGGAGATCGGCTCCGAGGTGCGAGGTGTCCCCGTCCAGATACACCATGGCGGCGGTGGTCCCGAGCGAATCTGCGGCGCCGGCCCGGCCCGACTGGTAGGGGGCGAACGAACGGACCTGTCCGTCGCCGTCGCGGTTCGAGATGTGCACGTAGCCGAGGCCGCCGGCCCGCGCGACCAGTTCGGGCAGGGGCATGCGGTCCATGGCGGAGCCGTCGGACGCGGGAGGGGCGAAGCCGTGGAGATCCCCCGCGCCGGCCCGCTCCATCGCGATCGATTCGCTGCGCGCCTGCCGCCGGTAGGCGTCCTGCAGGGCGCGCTCGGCGATTCCTTCGGCCCCGAGTTCCGGATCCGTCCACAGCACGGTCCGCTTGAGCGCCAACGCATTGGCGGCGAAGGCCGCGCGATCCGCGGGTATGAGTGCGGCGGCGGCGGCGGGTTCCAGATCGATGTCGTTGCGCAGCAGTTCCAGAGCCTGCTCGAGTCCGGCCGGTGAACCGCCGGCGTCGGCCCATCGCGCCTCGAGTTCATCGTCCTGATGGAGGAGTCCCAGCACGGTGTCGCGGTCGATGGCGGCGGCCAGAGCCGCGTCGTCGGCGGGATCCCGCCCGGCCTCGGTGAAGTCGAGATCCAGCACGATGGTCCGTGCGCCCGCCCGTCGAATCTCCTCGATGCATGCGGCAAGGAGGGTGCGGGACCATGGCCACCGTCCGATCCGCTGCAGGGCACCGTCGTCGATGTCCACGTGGACGATGTCCGGCGACATGGGAGTCGCGGGACGGGGGACGTACTGCTGCTGCAGGTCGCGGGTCCGGGCGTCCAGCGGGCCGAACATCCCCAGTGCGTCGAGGAGGACGACGACGAAGAGCACGATGAATCCGACCTGTTGGACGCGACCGCTGTACTTCATGGCACCAGTCTACGGTGTCGGGGCACGGTCGCGTGGTTCGCTGCGGGGAGGTCGCGGATCACGGGACCGTGATCTGGCCGCCGCCTTCCTCGATTCCCTCGGGACCACCGATATTCTCGCTCAGGTACTGCAGGTACGAGTTGGGTTCGAGCGGTCCGTCGAAGAAGGATTCGTACATGGCCTGACCGTAGCACTCGCGGCAGATCTGGATATGCACCTCGTTGCCGGCGAAGGTCTCGCGGCAGAAGTTGTCCACGATGGCCAGGATCGAACGCAGGTCGTCGGGGCCCGGCAGATCACCGTAGTCCCCGTAGTCCCCGGCGTCCCTGGAGTCGCCGTAGGCGATGATCAGGTCCATGGTCTCCGCGATCGCGGCGGGATTCTCGTAGTCGAGCTGCTGGAGCAGCTTCTCCTGGAAGAGGAAGGGGATCGAGCCGATGCCGGGGTTGATGACGTCGGTGTCGTTGTAGTCGGTGACCAGATCGAAGTAGATCGCGGCCGCGATCTCGCCCTGGTAGATGGAGGGGATGGCCTCGAACTCCCCGAAGCCCGGAAGCTGCAGGATGTCGTCGATGTACGGCTCCTCCTCGTCGAGGACCTCCTCGAGCTCCTCGAGGAACTGCTCCTCGATGTAGGTGGTCACCTCCGACGATTGCTGCTGCTGCTGGATGGCCAGATCGATCCGGATGGTCTGGGTGATCGGATTGGTCGAGGCCTGGGCCTCGCCCGCCCCGGAAGCGGCGTCGGCCACGTCCTGCTGCTCGGCCTTGTTGGTCGAGGGCGGCGGGGCGGTGTCGATCAGGGCGGCCAGGGTGGGGTTCTGCCGGCTGGTGCTGGAGACGGCGCCGCCGGAGAGGTAGTACGCGAGCTTGCTGGCGTAGTACTGGACCTCGATGGCGTTCATCATGTTCTCGCGCGATCCGATGATCGACGTGCCGTAGGCGTCGCTGCGTACACCGAATCCGGTCCCCTTCACGGCCAGGGCGCCGGTGGGAGTCACGACGGAGAAGTCGTTGGTCAGCCCGACCCGGTTCACCTTGATGTCGGCCTGTCCGCGTGCCACCTTCACCGCCGTCTCGAGGGTGTCCCCGTTGTGGAGCAGGTTGGGAAGGGTGATCCGCGAGTTGCTGTCGACGAGGATCGTCGCGTTCAGTCCCACGCGCAGGGTGAGCGCCGACTTCAGTCCGGTCCGGACCATCGCGCCCGACTGCAGGGCATCGTCCACGGCGGCATCCTGCCACGCGGCCTCGGCACCGGATCGCCACTGCACCTTTCCGTGGGTGTGCATCACGATCGCGGTCAGTTCCTTGGTCTCGCCTTCGGGAAGCGGTTCGACGGCCTCCAACGCGGTCTGCTCCAGCGACTGCAGGCGCTGCCGCACGAATTCGGTGGTGGTCGCCGGGGCCGACAGCATGACGGGGGTGCCCGATGCCTCGGTCTGTTCGACGTCCTGCGCCATGAGCGGCACGATCGCGATCGTGCACGTGAGGCAGCCGATCACCGTCGCAAGGCGTGTTGCGTCATTCGGATGCATGCGTGTCATGTCGGCCCCCTTCATTGCGTATCACCGGCGGTGGTGGTGTT
>MDTA01100844.1_pt1 | contig 11916 bp, 10 predicted proteins | sample 811151 | NCBI WGS metagenome assembly MDTA01 (sample SAMN05326648, study PRJNA326480) | marine metagenome | isolation source: seawater | place: Indian Ocean: South | collected 2010 | reverse complement strand
GGTAATCATAATCAATCTTTAGAAAGAGCTCTAGAAATTGTTGAGCTTGCAGCACGATCAGGGGCTCACGCGATAAAGTTGCAAACATATACTCCAGATACGATAACTATCAATTGTAAGGAGAATGAATTTTTTATTAAAGATAAAGACAATCTTTGGAAAGGCAAAAGTTTATATGAACTTTATGAGGAGGCTCAAACGCCTTGGGAATGGCATGAACCAATTTTCAAAAGATCAAGAGAACTTGGAATAATACCATTTAGCTCTCCTTTCGATTTGACTTCAGTAGATTTTTTAGAAGATTTAGATGTTCCCTGTTACAAAATTGCGTCATTTGAAAATATTGATATTGGACTTATTAAGAAGGTAGCCTCTACAAAAAAACCAATAATAATCTCAACAGGAATGGCAAATTTATCGGAATTAGATGAAGCTGTTACTGCTGCCAGAAATGCCGGTTGCAAAGATTTGATCTTATTAAAATGTACGAGTAGTTACCCTGCATCTCCTGAACATTCAAATATTATAACTATTCCTCATATGCGGGATCTTTTTAAATGCGAAATAGGGATATCTGATCATACTTATGGTATTGGGGTCTCTGTCGCAGCAGTGGCTTTAGGTGCGACTTTTATCGAGAAACACTTCACAATTTCTAGAAAAGATGGAGGAATTGATAGCAATTTTTCTTTAGAACCAAGTCAAATGAAAGATTTGGTCAAAGAATCTAAGAGAGCATGGGAAGCAAAAGGGTTAGTTAGTTATGGTCCTACAATAAAAGAGACTAAGTCTTTAATATTTAGAAGATCTATTTATGTAGTTAAAGATATCAAGAAAGGAGAATTTTTCACAGAAGAGAATATTAAGTCAATAAGGCCTGGGTTGGGTTTACCAGTTAAATATATTTCAAAAGTTATTGGTAGAAAAGCTTGTAAAGATTTAAAGAAGGGAACTCCAATAAGTTGGGAACATTTTTGAAAATGAGTTTTTCAAATAAATATCGAGTCTTAATAGTAGGTTGCGGGAATATTGGCGGCAGATTTGATTTTACTACGAATACTTTTGGTTCGCCTCAAACTCATGCGGGAGCCTACTTAAATCATCCAGGCTTCCACCTTTCAGCTTGTTTAGATTTAGATAGTAAAAAATTAATTGAATTTGCTGAAAAATTTAAAATTAAAAATAAATATACTAATTTAGATCAAATTGAAAAACAGGAAGATTTTTTTGATGTAATAAGTATTTGTAGTCCAACAAATCAGCATTTTAAAAATATTCAACAGAGTCTTAGATTCAAGCCAAAGTTAATTTTTTGTGAAAAGCCTATTTCTTATTCACTAAATGAGGCAAAAAAAATAAAATCTATTTGTGAAAATGCAAATATACCAGTTGCTGTTAATCTCAGCAGAAGATTTGATCCTAGATTAATTGATCTAAAAGAGAAAATTCTTAATAAATCATTTGGAGAATTAAGAACAGTGATTGGAATTTATAACAAAGGAATATTAAATAATGGCATTCATTTTATTGATCTGATGAACTATTTGTTTGATGAAATAAAAATTATTCATGTTGGTAATCCAATAAAAGATTATTTGGAGAGTGATCCAACTATTCCATTATTAATGGAGAATAATCAAAAAGTACCAATTTATCTGGCGACTTCATTTGCCTCTGACTATTCCATATTTGAGATTCAATTTTTATTTTCAAAATGTTCGATTATTATTGAAGATGGAGGACAAACTTGGAGGATTAGGGATGTTGAAGAAAGTAATAAATTTAAAGGTTATAAATACTTAAATAGAGGTTATTTCACAAAAGGAGGTGACTCTAATTCAATGAGTAATGCTATTGATAATATTTATAGATTTCTAAGTTATGGGGAAAATCTAAAATCAACAATAGATGATGCAATTTCAGCACAAATCTTCTGCGAAGAAGTTAAGATAAGACTATGAGTTAGTTTTACTATATTTAAATGAATTATGAAAAACCTAATTTGGCAATTTTCGGAGGTAAACCTCATATAGAACATAATTTCAAGAAGTTTAATACTATAGGATTAGAAGAAAAAAATGCTGCAATAGAAGTTATAGAATCAGGAGTTTTATCACAATTTCTTGGTGTATGGCACGATGACTTTTTTGGTGGACCGAAGGTAAGAGAATTAGAAAAAAACTTTGCAGAGTTTTTTGGTGTTAAGCATGCTGTATCTGTTAATTCAAGCACTTCTGCATTAATATCAGCCGTTGGAGCATTAGATATTCAACCTGGTGATGAAATTATTGTCAGCCCTTGGACTATGTGTGCAAGTGCGACTTCAATATTGCATTGGAATGCTATTCCAGTTTTTGCCGATATTGAGTTGTCGACTTTTAATATAGATCCAAAATCAGTCTGCGATAAAATTACATCAAGAACAAAAGCAATAATGGCTATAGATATTTTTGGACATTCAGCTAATATGCTCGAATTAAGAGAAATAGCTGAGGAATTTAATTTAAAAATAATCTCTGATACTTCACAAGCTCCTGGGGCATTATTTCATGGGAAATATGCTGGAACAATGGCTGATGTAGGATGTTTGAGTTTAAATTATCACAAACATATCCATACTGGTGAGGGCGGTATACTTTTGACTGATGATGATGAGATTTGTGAAAGGCTCCAATTAATTAGAAATCATGCAGAAGCTGTAGTCGAAGATAAGGGTTATACAAGGCTTTCAAACATGATTGGATATAACTTTAGACTTGGTGAGATTGAAGCGGCTATAGGAATTGAGCAGTTAAAAAAATTACCTTCAATAGTTAATTCAAGACAAAATGCAGCTGAAAAAATATCAAATGGTTTAAAAGATCTTAATGGTTTAAAAGTTCCTAAAGTATTTGATTATTGTACTCATGCTTATTATGTTTATCCAATGCTTGTTGACTCTAAAAAACTTGGCATCTCCAGTAAACTAATTTGTCAAGCTTTGACGGCTGAGGGAATTCAAGGGCTGGCTTCCAAATATGTTAATTTGCATATGCTTCCAATTTTTCAGAAAAAGATCGCATATGGTGCGTCGGGTTTTCCTTGGAATTCAAATTTTTGTAATGGAGAAATTAGTTATGAAAAAGGAATTTGTCCTAATGCAGAAATGTTGCAAGATAAAATGTATCTTGGATTAGCAATGTGTCTTAATGATTTAACAGATTTTGATATTAATTGTATAATCTCTGGGTTTAAAAAGGTTTGGGCCAATTTGGATTCTTTAAAGGAATTTTCAAAATAAATTCCTTTAAAAAGTCCAACCCAATATTATGCTTAATGAGGAAATTGGAAAATAAAAAAATAGATTTCCAGAATTTTTTGAAAAAACAAAAAATGCCTATTGGTGTTGTTTGTAATGACGCAGGATCCGCAAATCTAATTTCTCATTGGTTAAAAGATATATATAAAGAGCTTAATATTAATTGCTATTTAGAAGGTCCAGCTAGGAAAATATTTAAAAATGTATGTCCAAAAATAAATTATTTGGACTTGAGAGTTTTAATAGATTCATCTAGCACTCTATTGACTGGCACTGGTTGGGCTTCGACCCTAGAGCATGATTCAAGAAAACTAATGAAAGCCAAAAAAGGTAAAAATATTTCTGTATTAGACCATTGGACCAACTATAAAGAAAGATTTATATCTGGCTCTGATGTAATTTTCCCTGAAATGATTATTGTAAGTGATCCAATTGGTTTTAAATTGGCTAAAAAAACATTCTTAAATATTGAAATTAAAGAATTTAATAATGATTATCTATCAAATATATGCAATCTAATAAGTAATATTCAAATCAATGCCAATGAGCCTTCTAAAAATATCTTATATGTTTTAGAACCTATAAGAGATGATTGGGGAAAGCTTGAGCAGCCAGGTGAATTTATAGCTTTGGATTATTTTGTTAAAAATATAAGAAAAATTGGTTTTAAAAAAGATCTCTCAATTAAGTTAAGAAAACATCCATCTGAAGAAAAAGAAAAATATTTAAATTGGATTTCACTCAATAAATCTTTGAATATTTCTATTGAATCTGAAAATTCATTAGAGCAATCTATTGATTGGGCTGATACGGTTGTGGGCTGTCAGACATTTGCTATGGTTATAGCCCTAAATGCTGGAAGAAAAGTTTTAACAACTATTCCTCCTAATATGCCAAAATGTAAATTACCTCATAAAGATATTTTAACCATAGAAAAATTAACTAGAATTTTTTAAAAAAAAATGTTTTAACAGCTTAGTATTATAATATTTATTTAAATTAGAAAAGTTGATATTAGATAAATATGAAATACTGTAAAAACTGCTTACAACCAGATACTAGGCCTAATAGTAAATTTAACGAAAAAGGTATTTGTCCTGCATGTAGTTACCATAATCTACTTAATGGAGTTGATTGGGAAGAAAGAAATGAAATACTGATGAATGTGATAGATACTTTTCCAAAAAATCATAATCAGATATATGACTGTATTATTGGTGTGAGTGGGGGCAAAGACAGTACAAGACAAGCACTTTTCGTAAGAGATAAGTTAGGTCTTAATCCATTATTAGTTTGTTTAAGTTATCCTCCTGAGCAAGTGGCAGAAAGGGGTGTTAATAATATTTCTAATTTGATTAATTTAGGGTTCAATGTTGTTTTATCTACAACTGCGCCAAAAACATGGAAGAAATTAATGAGAGAGAGTTTTTTTAGATTCACTAATTGGGCAAGGTCGACCGAAATGGCACTTTTTGCAAGTGTTCCACAAATGGCAATAAGGTATAAAATACCGTTAATTTTTTGGGGAGAAAATCCCGGGTTACAAGTTGGCGATTTAAAAACACTTGGCAAAAATGGATTTGATGGTAATAACTTAAGAAATATGAATACATTATCGGGAGGAGAGATGAAATGGATGTATGAATGTGGATTAGAAAAAAAAGAAATACTTCCTTTTATTTACCCAAGCTCAGAGGAGTTTGAGAAAAATAATATTCAAATAGTCTATTTAGGTTGGTTTTTAGGCGATTGGTCTGAGGTAAATAATGCAATGTATTCAGTTAGCTCAGGACTAGAAATTAGAGAGGATAAAGTAGAAAATACTGGAGATTTATATGGTGTTACTGCCTTAGATGAAGAATGGGTAACTTTAAATCAAATGATAAAATTTTATAAATTTGGTTTTGGTAGGATTAGTGACTATGTTAATGAGGATATTCGCAATGGAAGATTAACAAGAGAAGAAGGGATCAAACTTATAGAAAAATATGATGATTCTTGTAGTGAAGAGAATATTAATACTTTTTGCGAATACATTGATATCAAAGTAGATGAATTTTGGGGACAGATATATCTTTCGATGAATAAAGATTTGTTTGAATTAGATAAAAACAATAGAATAATAAAGAAATTTAAAGTGGGATATGATAGTTGAAAGATTAAAGGTTGGAGTAATAGATTATGGAATGGGAAATATTGCCTCTTTAAGTGGAAGATTGAATAAGATTGGAGTAAATTGCCTAGCGACTTCAGATAAAAAAATATTAGATAAGGTAGATTTGATTATTCTTCCAGGTGTAGGAGCATTCCCGTCAGCTATGGAAGAACTAATTAGAAGAAATTTAAAAGAATATTTAATTGAGCAAGCTAAATTAGAAAAACCAATAATTGGTATTTGCCTTGGTATGCAATTGCTCTCTAACGGATCATATGAAAAAAAATATACTAAAGGTTTGAACCTTCTCCAAGGAGACTTTTTGTCCTTCAAGGATGAGAAAACACATATAGGTTGGAGTTCAATAAAGTTAGCAAAATCTTATGATTTATTAGCAAAAAGTAATAACGAATATTTTTATTTTAATCATTCATATTTTTACAATGGTCCAGAAGAATATATACTGGCAAATTCTTTCTATCAAGAAAATTTCGCATCAGTAATTGGAATTAATAAAATTTTAGGTATTCAATTTCATCCAGAAAAGAGTCAGTTAAGTGGGTTAATTTTCTTAAAGAATATTATTTATGGTCTTGTAAATGGTTAGAAAAAGAATAATTGGAGTAGTGACCATTATAAATTCAAAGGTTGTCCAATCTTTTGGATATAAAAAGTATTTGCCAATAGGAAGTCCAAAAAGTGTAATTCAAAATCTTGACAGATGGGGTGTTGATGAAATAATGATTCAATGCATTGATAGATCACAATTATTAAATGGACCAGATTTCGAAATTTTAGATCAAATATCTTCAATGGGTATTGGAACTCCTATTATTTACAGTGGAGGCATAAGATCTGTTGAAGATGCGGTAGATGTTATTAAGAAGGGAGCTGATAGAATTGCTTTTCAAAATATTTTAAAAAATTTTGAGATAATAAAAGATATTTCATCTAAATTAGGATCTCAAGCACTTATAGCCTCATTACCATTAAGTCTTAAAAATAATTCATTATATCTGTTTGAGTATTTATCAAGAAAGGAGGAACCAATTCGGATAGATTTAATAAACTTCTTGAGTACGAACTGTATTTCAGAAATTATGATTATTGACTGGAAAAATGATGGAGGTAATAAGGGTTTCAATCAAGATTTAATTGAAAACTTTCCAATAAAGAATAAAGAAATAATACTTTTCGGAGGTATTAATACGAGTCAACAGATAAATATTCTTTTCAAAAATAAAGTTGTTTCCGCTTTGGGAGTAGGTAATTCTCTTAACTATAAAGAACATGCATTTCAAAAATTGAAAAATCAAGCTAATCTAGGTTTGCTAAGAGCAAATACTTATTATTCAAATTCTAGTTTGTTGTAGATAATGAAATTTTGTAAGAGATGTTTATACTCAGATTCGCATCCATTAGGCCTAGTAATTGATTCTCAAGGGATATGCAGTGGATGTAGGATTCATGAAGAAAAAGATATTCTTAACTGGGATTTAAGATGGGATAAACTTAAAAAATTAGTAGATGAGTATAGAAGTAAATCAGGTGATAATTATGATTGCATAGTTCCGGTTACTGGTGCGAACGACTCTTATTATACGGTTTGGTTAGTTAAAGAAAAGTTGAAATTAAATCCACTTTTAGTTAATTATAATAAATATTTTAATACTCCACTCGGGATAAGAAATTTAGCTAATTTAAGAAGATTTTTTAATTGTGATATTATTTATCAAAATGTCAACCCGATATCGGTTAAGAAAATTACAAGAGAAACTCTTAGGAGATTTGGAAATATTTATTGGCACGTATTAGCTGGCCATTCAGTTTTCCCTGTACAAACATCAGTCAGGTTTAAGATACCGTTAATCATATGGGGGGCTCATCAAGGAGTTGAGCAGGTAGGAATGTTTTCACATGAGCATGAAGTGGAAATGACTCGGAGATATAGAGAGGATCATGATCTATTTGGTTTCTCTCCCAATAAACTCAAAACTGTTTTCAATACTTTAAATGAAAATGATTTATGGAATTACAAGTATCCAGATGACTATGATTTAAATGCTGTAGGTGTTAGGGGGATATATTTGGGAAACTATGTAAGGTGGGATCCAAAAGATCAGCATGAATTTATGATTAGTCAATGTAATTATAAAACCGCAAGATTTAATAGAACATTTGATTGTTATGATTTTGTTGATTGTTACAATTATATGGATATACATGACTTATTAAAATTATATAAGCATGGTTACTCAAAGGTTACTGATCATGCCACTAGGGAAATAAGACATAAAAGAATTACAAGAGAAGATGGTTTAAGATTGGCAAGAAAATATGAACAGAGACCAATATCATACTTAAACAAATTTTGTGAATGGTTGGAAATTAATGAAAAATCATTGCAATTTATATTAGATCAACATAGAAATAAAAAATACTGGATCCAAAAAGAAAATAATTTGTGGGAGTTTAATGGATGGAGTAAACATCAAAAATTAATTGAAAACGATACAAATTTTGATTCAAATTTAAGTAACCTTTTCAAAAGTAATGACGAACTTGAGAGAGGTAAACCTTCAAAATATATCACTATTGGAAAGGGATATCCTTAATTATTGAATATAAGATTAAGGATAATTAACCTGTGATAAAATAAAAACTCTAAATATTTATATATGGTATTCCGAACTGAACAAGAATCATTTTGGGCTGAGAATTTTGGCGATGAATATATAAATAGAAATAATAGCGAAGAGCTTATTGTTAGAAGGATGGTTAATTTTGCAACCATGCTTAAATCAACTCAAAAAATTAAATCAATCGTGGAACTAGGAAGTAATATAGGTCTAAATACTATTGCTCTAAATAGACTTAATAAAAATTTTTCTTTAACTGGTTACGAAATTAATGAAAAAGCAGTTGAATTAGCAAATAAACAAAATATAGGAAAATTTAATTGTCAATCTGTTATTAATAAAATTGATAATGAATCAAAATATGATTTGGCCTTTACTAGTGGTTTGTTGATACATATTAATCCTGATTATCTTGACAATGTATATGAAAATTTATACAACTTAACTTCAAGATATATAATTATTAATGAATACTATAATCCAAAACCAATATCTGTCGTTTATAGAGGTATAGAAGACAAAATATTTAAAAGAGATTTTGCAGGCGAACTAATGGATAAGTATAGTTTAAATTTAATAGACTACGGATTTTTTTATAGAAGGGATAATTATTTCCCAAGAGATGACACAAATTGGTTCTTACTCGAAAAAAACAAATGAAGTTTGATAGGAAAAACTACATACACTCAAATAAGATTTGGATAACGTGGAGCGAAATCAATCTGATCCAAAAAAATAAGGATATTATTTTCTTTGGGAGAGGAGAGTGGCTTACAAAATCCTTACCTTATTTGGTAAAAAAAGCGGCATTTATTGTAGATAATAATCCTTATGAACAGGGACAAATAGAAGAAAATTTAAAAATTTTTTCTCCTGAAAAGATAAAAGAATATGACTTGAATAATATTTTTATTTTAATTACAACAACAAGTTTTCCAGATGTAGATCTTCAACTAAGAGAATATGGATTGCAAGGAGGGGAAAACTTTGCGGTTTCTCCATCTCTTAAAAATTTTGAAGTAACATCTAGAATTAATTCATATGACCAGCGCCTATTATTCACTTGCTCAGACCAACCCAAACAAGGGGGAGGACTTTATAGTTATGACTTAAAAAAAAGAGAAAAAAATCATATTATTGAAGGGATGTGTCATGGTCTAGCAAGAGATGGAAAAACTGTTGCACTCGTAGATGATTTAGTTGGAATTAGAATAATGGATAAGAATTTAGAGACAAGAAAAATTTATAAAATGCCCCCTAAATCTAGGCCCCATGGAATAGCAATTTCAGAATCTTTGAATTTACTTACAGTAAACTTCTCTGGATTTGATGAAATAGGTATTTTTGATTTAAGTAATGGGAAAAATATTGGTTCAATTAAGATATCGGAAAAGTTTGAAAAAACTGGTGTTGCACAACATCATATTAACGATTGTGCAATTTATGAAGATTATCTATATGTAAGTATGTTTTCAGCATCTGGGAATTGGAAAATAGGTGCTTATGACGGAGCAATTTTGCAATATGATTTGAAAACTAAAAAATTAATTGGAAAAGTTGTAGAAGATTTGTGGCTTCCACATACGCCAACTTTTATTAATGGTCAATTACACTACTGCGATTCTATGAGAGGTACTATTTCAAATACAACTTGGAAAAAACTTGGAGAGTTTAGTGGTTTTGTAAGAGGTTTAACTTATGATGGGACATTTTATTTTGTAGCCCAAAGTGCACATAGATATATAGACAGAGCATCTGGAATGAATAAAAGTATCTCACTAGATACAGGCATATTTTTACTTGACTCCGTGAATAACATTACCAAATTTTTTTCCATCCCTGATTTGACTGATATAAATAGCATCCTATATTTAAAAAATGAGAGAGTTTGAGTAGTAATTCTAATACTCTCAAAAAACTTTTATACCATGCTTTTTAAAAAAAACATTTCAAAAATCTTTAAAATATTATTTTCAAATGTAAGAAACTATTTTGATCAATTATTGGTTTCTAATACAAGAAGATTTGTAGAAAAAAAGCTTAACGCTTTATCAAAAGAAAGTTTGAAGCAAAAACCATTAAAAAATTTAAAAAAATGTCTTATTGATGCTACTTTTGATGGTCCTAACTATTGGTTTAGACTTGGTATATTGAGGGCTGCATTTGATTCTCCTCTTATTGAATATGCCGTTGTTGGGAGATTTAATAAAGCCAAAATAAAAAAAACTCTCAAAAACTTTGGGATATCAAAAATATCTTATATAGGAACAAATATATTAATAGAGAAAAAGTATTTAAAGGAAGCAGAAAAAATATTTTATAGTTTGTCATCAGCTAAAGATCTTTTAAATTTGAAACTACCCTACGAAGCCCCTGCTATAGATTTATATGATAGTCTTCTTAAATACCAAAGAAATTCAACATTAAATATTTACGATAAATCTTTAATAAAATATATCTCAAGATATTTAAAAGACTTAGAAATGGCCAAAATAATTATTGATAGTATTAAACCTGATTTGGCAATTTTAAGTCATACTACTTCTGGAAGAATAAATAATGGAGTGCTTACTTGGCATTTAACAAGAAATAAAATCCCCATAATTGTTCCTGCTGGTAGCTTTGGTAATTTCGCACATTTTAAAATTTTAGAATACGCAGATCATTTTAATCATGTAAATAAACCTTCCAAGAAGGATATGCAGATTAAGGATAAAGCAAAGTTAGAAAAGCTAAGAAGTCTTGGTGCTGAATATATTAGGCGCCGGATAAAAGGGCAAGCTAAAGATTTAGGAGCCGAATTAGCATTTCCTAAAAAATCAGAAAGAATAAGTAAAAGTATGATTTGTAAACAATACTCTTGGGATAAGAAGAAGCCTGTAATTGCAGTTTTTGCATCAATATGGTTTGATAATCCACATACTTTTGGGATGACTCAATTTATAGATTTTAATGATTGGTTGAATTTCACTTTTGAAGCCGCTTCAAAGAATAAAAATTTTAATTGGATTTTTAAGCCACATCCATCGGAGGATTGGTATGGAGGTACAAAGATGAGAGATTTATTCCCAAAAGAAATACCAAGTCATATTAGGATTTCAAATAAGAATTGGAATGGTCAAGATTTTAGAAATTCAATTGACCTCATAGTTACCTTACATGGAACTATTGGTGTAGAAATGGCATCTTTTGGTAAGCCGGTTTTAGTTGCAACTAAAGGATGGTATGGAGACCTTGGTTTTGTAAAGTTTTGTCAAACAAGAAAAGTATATGGACAATCTCTAAATTCTAAGTGGTGGTTGGATCAGGATATTGAGAATAATAAGAGATTAGCTGATATATTTGCTGGCTATTATTTTTGTATTCCTAAAGAAGATAATTCAATTTATTTAGATAATGACTCAAGTCAATTTAAACTCTATGAAAGTCATAAAAATCTGCTTATTAATAATAAAGATTTAATTAATAGAGAAATTAAAACAATGAAGAAATGGCTCAAATCTGATAGTAAACATTATCATATTTTTAAAATGAGAAATTCAAAAGATTATAAATTTTCAAAAAATATATAATATGGCGAATAGTAATTCAATCAAAAAAGCATTTAGATATTCATATCAGCTTCTAAATAGAAATGAAAAGAAAAGACTAAGATTTAATATCTTTTTATCTTTCATTGCTGGAATTTTTGAAATTATATCTGTTACAACTTTTTATCCACTCGTAAGTGTTGTTATAGAGCCAGAAATGGTAGAAACTAATAAATTGATAAAATATTTATGGAATTATTTAAATAATCCAGATCAAAATAATTTTGTAATTTG
>MDTA01012635.1_pt1 | contig 11916 bp, 7 predicted proteins | sample 811151 | NCBI WGS metagenome assembly MDTA01 (sample SAMN05326648, study PRJNA326480) | marine metagenome | isolation source: seawater | place: Indian Ocean: South | collected 2010 | reverse complement strand
CCCTAAAAAAGCTTTTTTAAATTCTCCTTCTGTAAATGAAAAGGCAAGAGGAACTAAGAGAGTTAACGTGGAACTTGGAGGAGCGTCTGCTGATATTGACTTGGAGTTAAAAGATGAACCAACATCAACATATCCAAATAGCCAAGTTAAAGAGACGGCGTCAGGCCACATCGTAGAGTATGATGATACACCAAATGCAGAACGCATAATGATACGCCATAGAACAGGATCAGGCGTGGAGATGAGAGCAGATGGAACTGTCATTTATAGTTCTACAAAAAATACAGTAAGAGTTACTGCAGAAGACGAGAAAGTTATCGTAGATGGTGATGGTGAACTTCACTATAATGGTAACCTTAAATTAAAAGTTGCCGGAGATTTTGACATTGAAGTTGGTGGTGACTTCAATATAAAAACTGACGGTGATTTAGAACAGACAGTAAAAAGAGGATTTATTCAAGAGATTGCTGGAAATCAAGAAATTGAAATCGTTGGTAGCAAAACTGAACAAATTGCTGGCACTAAATCAGAAGTAATACTTGGAGATAGATTTGAAACTATTAAAGGTAACGTAACACAGATAGTTGGATCTAACGTAACTCAAACTTACGGTGATACTTTAATCCTTACAGCAGAAAACGAAATAACACTTTCAACAAGAAGTGCTAATATCGCTTCTTCTTCTCTGTTAGTGGCAGGAGACAGTGGAACTATTGGTGGAGAAGAAATGGTAGTATACGGAAAGACCGCTCATATTCCAAGAATTAACTCAACTGAAATGACTTCAACAACTTTTAGAGGCGATTTAGTTGGTACAGCCACTCAAGCAATTGATGCTAATCAATCAGCAAAAGCTTTAGTTGCAACTTCGTTAGGTGCAGGTGCTGGTACTGGTGGACATAGCGCAACTGATACTACAGCGACAAATAAGAATACTGTTCAAGTTACAAATGCTGTAGCTCAAGCTATATTAAACAATTCTCCAAAAGGGATAAGAAGAGTTGACGTTGATGATGGTAATTTCTTAAAAGATAAAATTGATCAAACTACAAATTATGGTGGCGTGTCAAAAACCTTGCTCACAACTAGAGAAGCAAGATCAAAGTTAAGAGACGCTAATAATTTAAATAATGAAGAGTTTATTGGAGCAATTTTATCTGAAGGTATAATATCTCCTGGGTTTGCTAACATAGCTCCTGGGAAAACTGGAAGAATAATTGGTAGTGAAAAGTCGCCTATGAGACCAGATCAACCGGTCGGTAGAGCAGCTACTACTTCAAAGTTATTTACATAATTAGGTAAACGAATGGCAAAAACATATAAGACTACATACTTTCCTGATCCAAAGTTTAATCCTTTGTTTCAAGAAGAGATAACTAGCAGAACTAGATTAGCGCCTGGGATTACTATGGCTACTTTTTTAGGAGGTCTTGGTGATCCAGTTACATTGACTCATATAATTGAAGATGACGATAGAATGCGATTAGCAAAACAATATGTGTTACAAGCTCGGGCTATGAAGGTAGTTAACTCTGCTACTTGTAGTAGAGAGTTTGCTAATCATAGATTGCAAGTCGTCGAAGGCTTATACCGGGCTGAGCCGGGTGAGACTCTTGATGTCAGTGATGGAATAAATTATTTAATGTCAAGAGGCCGTGCAGTAGTCTATGAACTCATAGACGAAAATGGTCAAGTAGATAATGAAAAAACATTTGACTTAGCAATATATCTTAAAAACTTATTACAGTTTGATAAGTTAATATTAGATTACGATATCTATAATCCTGATGGAAGTTTAAACGTTCAGTTGATATTGGTGATGCCAGAGATTATTCCTCCATGGACAGTAACTTATCAAAATGAAGTTGAAACCAGATTTAATAATTACGTGCAGTCTACTAACGAACTAATGGAAATTTTAGATCCAAACGAAGAAATTTCGTTATAAATAGACAATAAAGGAAATATAATGCCAGCAAGAGCTTTTTCAATAGAAGATGGAAATCTTGGTAATAAAACCATAACTACGGCCAGAACCGTAGGTTATCAAGATATAGACCTGTCATTTACAAAGAAGCCTTCTGGAGATATTTTTAAAAAGAGTAACGCAGCGGCAGTAAAACAAGCTGTAAGAAATTTGTTACTTACAAATTTTGCAGAGAAACCTTTCTTGCCGAGATATGGTGGTGATTTAAATTCAATGCTTTTTAGATTAAGCACTGATATTGATGATGATTCGCTAGAAGAGAGAATAATAAAGTCAATAGAAGACTTCGAACCTAGGGCAAAAGTACTTAACATAAATAGTATCATAAGTCCAGACGAGAACGAAGTAAAAGTTACGGTGTTCTTTCAAGTTGTTAATACAGCTCAACAGGTGCAAGTGGAAGTTTCTTTAACGAGGTTAAGATAAATGGCAACAACAATTAAATCAACTCAATTAGATTTTGATACTATCAAAACTAAACTTAAAGACTTTCTTAAACAAAAAACAGAATTTGCTGATTACGATTTTGAAGCTTCTGGACTAAGTAATGTACTAGACGTTTTAGCTTATAACACACATTTCAATGGTCTTATTGGTAACTTTGCCTTAAATGAAAGCTTTTTAAATACAGCACAGCTTCGAAGTTCAATAGTTTCTCATGCTGAAGCTTTAGGATATGTTCCAAGATCTTACTCGTCTGCTCAAGCTAAACTTAACTTATCTCTCTCTGTGGCTTCGTCAACTAGACCAACTGCAATCACACTGCCAAGAAACACGCAGTTTACAACTTCAGTTGATGATGTTTCTTATACGTTTCAAACTCGAGAAAATTTTACGGCTTTAGATGATGGAGCAGGACTTTATCAGTTCTTAGATGGAAATGGTCAAACTGGTATTCCAGTATTCGAAGGACAAGAAAAAACAAAGACTTTCTTTGTTGGTGAAACTGGTGATTCACAAATTTACGTTATTCCAGATGTTACAATGGACACCACTACTATCAGAGTAAGAGTGTTTGCGACTGCATCATCAACGGCTTTTGATACTTATACTAATATTAATCAAGCGATAAGAATAACAAATACTTCTACACTCTTTCAAATAAAAGAAGTTCCAAATGGCTACTTTGAAGTAATATTTGGAGATGGTATATCTACTGGAAAAGCCCCAGAAGCTGGAAATAAAATTGTAATTGATTATCTATCTACTAAAGCTACAGCCGCTAACGGAGCTTCTTCGTTCTCGCCTACAACTACTATCACCGTAGATGGATCACCAATTAATTTAACTACCGTTACTGAAAGTAACGCATCAGGCGGAGCGTTTAAAGAAAGTATAGAATCAATAAGACAAAATGCTCCTATATCTTTCACGGCCCAAAGAAGACTCGTTACTGCAGAAGACTATACTGCTCAAATTTTGGCAAACTACGGTTCGTTCTTAGATGACGTAACTTCATTTGGCGGAGCTGATAATCAACCTCCTCAGTTTGGAAAAGTATTTGTTGGACTTAAGTTTAAATCCAATATCGCTGATGACACTCAACAGAACGTTAAAGATACTATAAGAACAGAACTTACAGATAACTTAGCCATAATGTCTATCGATACAGTTTTTGTCGATCCTATAACTACAAATGTTCAAATAAATACTACTTTTAACTTAGATCCAGACTTAACGAGTTCTACGTCTAAAACAGTTGAAAATCTAGTTCAAACGACTATTAATAACTTCTTCTCTACTAACTTAAATAAGTTTAACAAAGTGTTTAGAAGATCTAACTTATTAACTCAGCTAGACGCTTTGGACGAAGCTATTCTTAACTCTAAGATGGATGTAAAACTTAATCAAACTTTTACTCCATCGGTAGGAGAAACACTTCAATATACTGTTAACTTTCCAGTGGCTATAGCCACGCCAGATGATGTTAATCATACTTTGACTACTTCAAGATTTACTTTAAATGGGCAAACTTGTACCATTAAAAATCTTTTAAAGTCTACTAAATTACAAGTTTTTAATAATGATGGTGACGTTGTTGTAGATAATATAGGCTCATACGTAGGTGCTACTGGTACTGTTACTTTTACAGGATTTAATCCTTCTGCATTTGAAGGCTCTGGCATAAGAGTAGATATTACTCCAGCAAATCAAAATACAATAAGACCTCTACGTAATTATATTCTAGATATTGATAGAACATTATCAACTTCTAAAGCTCAACTAGATTTTCAGAATACGCAGGTAACATTATAATATGTCGCAAAATCCACATCTTAATAGAAGACCTAGAAGTTTTCAAGTAAGAAAAGTTAGAGAATCTCTTCCGGAGTATTTTACTGCTGATTTTCCAAAGCTCGTATCTTTTTTAGAAAATTATTATGAGTTTATGGATTCTGATGGTCCTCATGGATTTGGAGAAGACAATAGAAGACTATTTGACACGCGTGACATACATGCGACGCAGACTCAGTTTTTAAACAATCTTGTATCAGAAATTGCTGGTGGCTTAAAAACTGGTGAAAACTTTTCTGACGTAAGATTTGCTCTTACAAGACTTGCTCAATTTGCTCAACATAAAGGAAGTAGATTTTCTATTGAAGAGTTTTTTAGATTATTCTTTCAACAAGCTGCAGAAGTTGAATATCCTAAGAGACAGATATTTACGGTTGGAGAATCAGAGATTGGTACGGAATCTCTAAAATTTATACAAAATGCTGAATTGTACCAGATCTTTTCGCTACTTATTAAAGTAGGTATAGATACTTCTCAGTGGAGTGAGTTATATAAAAAGTTTGTACATCCTGCAGGATTTTTCTTTGCAGGAGAAGTTATAGTTGAAAGAGAAGCAAGTTTAAGTCTTTCTGCTCCGTTAGTTGTATTAGATTCAGCTGTTGGACCGATATTGACTTCTGAAGCTTTATTATCTCCGGTTTCATCGTTTACTCAGATGACTGGATTAATTGATTCAGATGCTACAACATTTAGAGTAGGCTTAGACCAAATTGTAAGTGTATATCAAAATCTTTCGGCTCAACAAATTGATAAATTTTATTCTAATACTGCACAACTTATTGGAGTTAACTCGTTCAAGTTTGATGATAGTGACATCGGAGACAGCGCAGGTGCAGCAAGACCTGACTTCTCGCTAACTACAGAGACTATGGACAATGAAATGTTCACTAGATACACCAGTGATTCATCTTTCTAGTATAAATAGAACAATATATCAGGAATTAAAATGACTAGGCAAAACATTAATATTGGTAGTTCAGCAAATGACGGTACAGGAGATACTCTTCGTACTGCTGGAACTAAAATAAATCAAAATTTAATAGAACTATATACCAGACTTGGTGGAGACAGCGCTACGCTTTCAACCGGAGTATCGTTTACAGATAGTGCGGTTGTTTTTGAAGGAGCTTCCATAGATTCTCATGAAACGTTCTTGATAGCTACAGATCCTACAGCCGATAGAACGATAAGTCTACCAAATGCCACTGGTACTATAGTGTTAAAAGATACCACTGACACATTAACGAATAAGACGTTAACTGCACCAATTATATCAACTATTTCAAATACTGGTACGATTACGTTACCAACTTCTACTGACACATTAGTAGGAAGAGCTACAGCAGACACTTTAACAAATAAAACCTTAACGTCACCTACAATTTATAGGCCTAAGATTCAGCAATCAATAATTGATTCAGCTGGAGCCACTATGATCAACCTAACTTCTACTTCAAGTGCTGTTAATAATTTAAAGATAACTAACCAAGTGTCTGGAAGTAATCCAACAGTTCAAGCTGAAGGAACCGATACAAATATTAACTTAAAACTAAACGGGCAAGGAAAAGGTTCTGTAGAAGTAGCTAAACTTGCTTATACTTCTGCCACAGAAACGGCAGATGGAGCGGTAGATTCTGCAGCCTCTCTTATTATTTGTAATAAGTCCGGCTCGCTTGCATTAGCTTTAGGCCCAGGAACTACTGCAGGAGAATTTAAAATTTTTACAAACATTGGAACCGGTACCGCAACAGTTACTCCGCATCCTTTTGCTCAAGGTACCTCTTTTGATGTAACACAGAATAATGCAACACAGTGTATATGGAATGGAACCAGCTGGTTTATGCTAGCAGGCGCGGATTCAGCCGGCACTGGTGTAACAATTACGTAGAGATAAAAAATGACAGCAATTATTACAGATCCTCTAAAAAGACAATTAACTCAAACTATTTTTAACGAGGTTACAGCTCAAACTGCTAGATACTACATCGGAATTGGTAGGTCGGAAGCGTGGGACAGTGCGGAGACAGTTCCAACTCCAATAGATAATCCAAGATCTATTAGAAATGCTCGAGCATCTATGCAGTCTATAAAAACAGCAGGAGACGTTACATTTACTATTCCTAGATATAACTGGTCTTCAGGCGCAATATATAATGGTTATGACGATAATCTTACAGAGATTCCAGCTACAAATCAATATTACGTTCTTACAGAAGATAACCAAGTTTATATAGTACTTCAAGGTGGTAAAGATGCTAATGGTAATTCTACTGCTTCTACAGTAAAACCAACTGGAACTTCTGTAAAACCATTTAAAACTGCAGATGGTTATGTATGGAAATTTTTATTTGCTCTTAGCGCAACAAGAGCAAGTAAGTTCTTATCAGCAAACTTTGTACCAGTAGAAAAAATATTAGATTCTGCCGGTGGTGCAGGATTAAGTTCTTTAGAGGCACAACAGGCATCTGTTCAAGATGCTGCGTCAGCTGGTCAGATTATTGGAATCAACGTAACTGCAGGAGGAAGTGGCTATACTTCACCTCCAACTGTAACAATTGACGGAGATGGAAAAGCCGCGGCTGCCACAGCAACTGTTTCTGGTGGAGCAGTGGTAAAAATTGAATTAGACTCAAGCGCAGACAGTGCTATAACCATGGGACACGGATATAATTTTGCTAGCGTGTCTATAACTGGCGGCGGTGGTGCTGGTGCAGTAGCACGAGCAATCATTGGACCAGATAGCGGGATGGGCGCTGACTGTAGAAACGAACTTAAAGCTACTTCTCTTATGTTTAATACAAAACCAGCAGGAACAGAAACAGGAGATTTTGTAGTAGGTAATGATTTTAGACAAATCGTACTTATGAGAAATCCAAGAAAAGGAACTGTAGATTCTGACTTTACGGCAGCTACTGGTAGAGTATTAAAGTTTTTACAAGTAACGAGTAACACAGACGCTGCAAACTTTACTGTTGACACTGAAATAACAGGTGGTTCAACTGGAGCTAAAGCTTATGTTGATGATATAGACAGTGATAAAGTATACTATCACCAATCAGAAGAGACTGGATTTAAACCTTTTCAAGAAGGCGAAGCTATATCTGGTGGTGGTAACTCGGCAAACTTAGTAGCAGTTGGTGTAGATGCAGACAGTGATGCATTTACAAGAGATGATGTCTTAAATACTAGTGGAGAGATATTATACATAGAAAATAGAGCACCAGTAGTACGAGCGTCTAATCAAACAGAAGATATAAAAATTGTAGTAACACTATAAGGCGAAAATAATGGCGACAAATCTTACTAATACAACCTTTGCTACTACCTATAAAGATGATTTTGCGGACAGTGATAACTTTCACAGAATACTTTTTAATTCAGGTAGAGCACTTCAGGCAAGAGAACTAACTCAAAGCCAAACTATCATGCAAAGAGAGATGCAGAGGTTTGGTGATAATATATTTAAAGAAGGAGCAGTTGTTCGACCGGGTGGTGCTAATATTAATCAAAAGTTTGAGTTTGTAAAACTTGACACTTCAATAAATACACTTCCAGCAGACATTAGTACACTAGTAGGTACTTCATTTACAGGTCAAACTTCTGGAGTAATAGCAAAAGTTCTTGAAGTAGTCGCAGCTTCAGGTAGTGATCCAGCAACGTTATATGTCCAATACACTAATACAAGTTCAGCTCTTGCTGGAACTTCCACTATTAGAATGACTAACGGTGAAGATATTAATAATGGTAGTGATACACTTACAGTTCAAACTACTAATACTACTGCTAATCCAGCCACCGGTGTCGGTACGCAAGTAACTCTACTATCTGGTGTTTACTATGCCAGAGGACATTTTGTATTTACTCAAGATCAATCTAAAATTATATCAAAATACACAGATACTCCAGACGCAAACGTTGGATTTAAAGTTGTAGAAGAAATTGTAACCGCTGCAGATAATACGGCTTTGTATGATAATCAAGGTAGTGTTCCAAACTTAGCTGCACCGGGAGCCGACAGATACAGAATCAGATTAACTATAGCTCTTGACACAGAAGTAGATTCGGACGAAAATTTTGTAACCGTTGCCGTAGTTAAAAAAGGCGTGATATATAATGCGATTAATGCTAATGATGCGTATAACGTGCCGAACGAAGTTGTAGCTAAAAGAATATTTGAAAACTCTGGAGACTATTTTGTAAAACCTTTTACAACTAGATTCGATTTAGACTCAGACAATACTAAACTTCAGCTAGTCGTAAGTGCTGGTACTGCAGTGGTCGATGGATTCAGAGCTTCTAGAACGTTCCCAACCACGTTAAGAATTAATAGATCAACTCAAACTACCACGATCAATAACGAAGTAGTTGCAGCTGATTATGGTAACTTCGTAATAGTCAATCCTAACGTAGATTCTGATACTCAAGGTGTTCCTAATATAAACGTATTTCAAAAGCTTACACTAAAAAATGATTCAGATTTTCAAGGGACAACGATAGGTACGGCCAGAGTTAAAGCCATTGACGAAGACGGTATTAACTTAAAATATAATTTGTTCGACGTAAAGATGAACGCTGGTCAAGCTTTTAGAAACGTAAAAAGTATTGGAACAAGTATAACTGATTACTTTAATCCTATATTAGAAAATAATAAAGCAGTAATCAAAGAAACTTCTAATAGTAGCAGTTTGTTTCTTCTACCTAGACCAAGACCGAAAGCGCTTACAGATATATCTTTAACTGTACAAGAAAGATTTGTCGCAGCCACTGATGGTGTCGGCACAGCCTCTATTTCGTTATCCGGAACCGGAGAAACTTTTGCAAATACCGACGATTGGATCATTGGTTCTGATAGTAATATCATATCACCAAGTACACTATTTGACAATCCATCGGTTGGTGGTGTTGGTACTCAATCGTCAACAATAACCGGACTACCGGCAAATAAAACTTTAGAAATTCTTGCTTATGTTAATAAAGCTAATGCTTCAGTTAAAACAAAAACTCTTAGCACTAGATCTATTAGTGTAGGTATTCAAACAGATGCTATCACAGGTAAACAGTTCTTGCCGTTAAATAGAGCTGATATATTTTCAGTTAACGAAGTTCTTAAAGATGGTGATAGTAATATTAGTTACATAGACAGATTTACTCTTGATAATGGACAAAGAGATAATCACTATGACTTAGGAAGACTCGTACTTAAGGGTGGTCAATCTGCTCCGGCCGGCAGTGTGTTTATTAATTATCAACACTTCGAACACGGAGTGTCTGGAGACTTTTTTGCGATTAATTCTTACACCGGTCAAGTTAATTATGATCAGATTCCAAAGCACAGACTTTCTGATGGTAGAACTATTCCATTGAGAGATGTTTTAGACTTCAGACCAGTCATGGATTCTGATGGAGAATTCGCAGGTGGAATTGCAAGAGCTATCAAGCAACCTAGGACTAACACTTTAATTCAGGCTGACATAGAATACTTCTTAGCCACAGCAGGTAAACTTGTAATTGATAGGAATGGTATCATAAGATTTATAAGAGGTAATCCAGCATTTTCACCTGTAACTCCGGACAAGCCAGATGGAACTCTAGGTTTATATGATATTAAACTTAACGCCAATACCGGTAACGATTCAGATGTGGCTGTAAGAAAGATAGAGCACAAAAGATTTACTATGAAAGATATTGGATTCTTGGAAAAAAGAATCGATAAATTAGAAGAAGTAACCTCACTTAGCGCTCTTGAATTAGATACAAAACATTTTCAAGTTCTAGATTCTGCTGGAAATGATAGAACAAAAGGTGGATTCTTTATCGATAACTTTACAACGCACTCTCTTTCAGCTATCGATCCTATTGAATATAGAGCGGCATTAGATCCTGTTGAGCATTGTATAAGACCTACATTTACAGAAGAAAATATTAGACTTATATATGACTCAGCTCAATCTACAGGCGTTAGAAAGATTGGTGATAACATTTACTTAGAGCATGAAGAAATAGAATACATAAATCAAGATTTAGCGAGTAAAGCTATCCAAATTAATCCTTTCTCAGTAGTAGTATATGAAGGAACCACTACACTTTCTCCTGCTTCAGACGAATGGAGAGACGTTAATAGATTAGCTGATAAAACTGTCCCAGGTGGAACTAGACTTTCAACTAATCAAGCTTACAATTGGAATAACTGGTCATGGAACTGGGGTGGTATAGCTACAGAAAATCTTAAAGTTGGTTCTTCAACAGGAGCCATAGCAGGTACAGTAAACAGAGTTGTCAGTGAAGAAACAGTACTTGAACTTGTAGAAGATAGAGTTACTCAAACAGCACTGTTACCGTTTATGAGATCAAGAAAAGTCTTCTTTAAAGTTCAAGGGATGAGACCAAATACTCGAGTGTTCCCTTTCTTTGATGGTACACTTATATCTGATTTTACAAGATCAGAAGCTTTTCAGTTTTACTCAGATGCTACAGAAGATTTTGGTAATACTTTAAAAGGAGCAACTACTCATCCTGATGGATCTTCAACTCTTACCACTAATGGTGATGGCGAAATAACAGGTTCATTTATCGTGCCTAATAACGATAATATCAAGTTCAGAGTAGGACAAGTAGAATTTAAGATAATGGATATCAGCGCAAACAACGAAGCAGACGCTGCAGCGATAGCAAAAGCTCCATACTCTGCAAAAGGATTCTTAGATACTAAAGAAGCAACTTATCAATCTACTCGAGTACTTAACGTTCAAGGCGTAAGAATAAGAGATAACGCTAGGTATCAAGTTGATGACGGCGGAGACAATAACCACGGCAAAGGCACTGTAATAAGCGATGCTAACTTAGTGACTGGTACTACTAATACATGGTCAAGCGATCCTAATGCTAATACTTATGGAAACTGGGCTAATGAATTTGCGGGTCTAGGTTCAGATCCATTGGATCCTTTTGGAGGTGCTGGGGCGCAGATCGATACTAATAACAACGACGCGCCTGATAATGGTACACATTGTTGTACAGCCGCTGAAAAGCGAGGAGATATGTCATTTACTGAAGTCAAAAAGTTAAGAGCTTGGCATAGAAAACAGTCTGTCATCTGGCAAGAAGGTTATGATATTTGGGGTAAGATAATAGCTGATAACTTAGTAGCAAAGTCACAATGGCAATCTGATAGAGTTAGAGATTTTTATAACAATAAGATCAATGGTAAGTACTCTATAGGAGCGCTTTACGCAGACATTGTTATTACTCCAATGTCGATGTTAATAGGAACATATCAGGTGATGAAGAAAAAATTTGAATTAAAGGATATAAGAAAATGGCAGTAACCTCTCTAGGCTATCAAGTCAATAAGCAACCAATTGCGCAATCGTTTTACGTAGATGAACCACTTGGAGTCTACTGTACGAAAGTAGATTTATTCTTCGCTCAAAAAGATGCGGCTCTTCCTGTACAAATTCAAATAAGACCAATGGTTAATGGCTTTCCTTCCGGAAGTGATATTATTCCTGGGTCCACTGTAGTTTTACCATCTGGCTCAGTTAACGTCGATACGGTTGGTCCAGAGCTTACACCTACTACTTTTACTTTTCAAGAGCCAATATTTTTAAAAGGCACACAAGATTATGCTTTAGTTG
>MDTA01210474.1_pt1 | contig 11918 bp, 10 predicted proteins | sample 811151 | NCBI WGS metagenome assembly MDTA01 (sample SAMN05326648, study PRJNA326480) | marine metagenome | isolation source: seawater | place: Indian Ocean: South | collected 2010 | reverse complement strand
TGTGTGAAAATACACCGTGTGAGGGGGTACGTTCTGAACCTCATCCACCAGGTGTCGTCGTCGATGGGGCGGAGGGACTCGTGACGAGTCATGACCCGTCGTGGTCGTCACCCACGATGCGTTCCCGGACGCGCGCGACCGATGGATGACGCGCGCGTCTCGTCGTCGTCGCGTCGCCAGTCTCGCGCGCGCGTCCGCCGGTGCGTCGAGCGTTGAGACGAGCGTCGCGTCGACCGTCGACGCGTCGAGAGTCGAGCGTCGAGCGTCGACCGTCGTCGCGGAATTCGCGCGAATCATCGAGCGTCATCGGCCCGTTCGTCCGGTCGAGGAACGCGCGGTCGAGCGTCGCGCGAGAGCGTCATGGGAAGCTCTCGCGAGGCGGTCGGTTCGCGTTCGAAACGCGCGAGCGAGGATGCGAGCGCGGCGCCGGCGCGAGAGGCGAGGGGGGACGACGCGGGCGCGTGGGACGTCGTCGTCGTCGGCGCGGGCGTGGCGGGGGCGAGTCTGGCGCACTCGTTCGGGAAGCAAGGTCGGCGCGTGTTGTGCGTGGAGCGAGATTTGAGCGAACCGGATCGAATCGTGGGGGAGTTGTTACAGCCCGGTGGGTACTTGAAGCTGAAAGAGCTCGGATTGGAGTCGTGCGTCGAGGGCATCGACGCGCAAAAGGTGTACGGGTACACGATGTTTAAGAACGGCGAGGTGGCGACGATGATGTACCCGCTCGAGGGACGCTCGGAAGACGTCGCGGGACGGAGTTTTCATAACGGGCGATTCGTGCAAAAGCTTCGAGAGGCGGCGCGCGCGGTCGAGGGCGTGGAGCTTCGTCAAGGGACGGTGAAGAAGCTGCTCAACGCGCGAGGCGAGGAGTGGACCGAGGGCGAGACGGTGGCGGGAGTGTCGTACACCACCGGGGAAACCTGGGACGCCAAGGCGCAAAAGGTGATTCCCGGGTCGAGCGTCACCAAGACGGTGTTCGCACCGCTCACGGTGGTGTGCGATGGCCATTTTAGCAGTTTGCGCTCCAAGTTGAGTCCGCAGTCGTCGCCGAATCACCCGAGCCACTTCGTCGGGGTGATTTTGAAGGGGGCGCCGAGCGACTTGTTGCCGAACAGTAGCCACGGTCACGTCGTGCTCGGTGACCCGTCGCCGGTGCTGTTTTATCCAATCTCATCCAACGAAGTGCGATGCTTGGTGGATATTCCCGCGTCGGTGAAGATGCCGAGCGTGGCCAAGGGGGAGATGGCCAAGTACGTGTTGGAGAAGATTGTGCCGCAGGTTCCGGAGCAGCTTCGACCGCACCTCGTGTTCGCGGTGGAGCAAGGAAACTTTAGATCGATGCCGAACAAGACGATGGCGGCGAAACCGACGCGAACTCCAGGAGCCGTGCTCTTGGGCGACGCGTTCAACATGCGACACCCGCTCACGGGCGGCGGCATGACGGTGGCGCTCAACGACATTTCCACCTTTAAGTCGATGCTCTCGCCGTTACCGAAATTTTCGGACCCCGTGGAGACCGGGGCGAAGCTCGACGAGTTTTACCGCCACCGTACGCGACCGGCGTTGACGATAAATACGCTCGCCAACGCGCTGTACGCCGTCTTTTGCTCGAGCAGCGACTCGAGCATGGAAGAAATGCGCCAGGCGTGTTTCGAGTACCTCAAGCTCGGTGGAAGTTACGCGCGCGGTCCGATTGCGCTCTTGGGCGGTCTCGATCCGAATCCACTCAATCTGGTGAATCACTTTTTTAGCGTCGCACTCTTCGGCATCGGACGTCTCATGGTGCCGCTTCCGACGCCCGAGCGTCTGCTCCAGAGCGGTAACATTTTAGCCGGGGCGTGCAAGATCATCTTCCCCATCGTCAAGGGCGAGGGGTTCGCGCGCATGTTCTTTCCAGCGTGGCTTCGAACGCGTCTAGGAATCATTTAGCGTCGGCACGAACCGGTTGGCGACTCCGCATCACAATTCACGTACTATTATTATATTACACTCGCCCTCACTCGTCGAACGGATACTCCTCGGGCACGAGCTCCAAGAGCTTGACGCGAATCGCAAACTTCTCCCCCGTTCCGCGCAACGGATCGCTCTCGAACGAACACGCCGTGCGCACCCGCACCGCCTCCAACGCGCCCTGAATCGTCCCGCACAGCGCGTTACAGTAATACAGATCCCCGTACCTCTTCGGCAGCTCGACAAACTCCGCCAGAGGATTACTCTCCATCTCGATCACGCACTCATCCCTCTCCTCGCTCCAATCCCTCGTCCTCGCCTCGACGTTTAAAAACATCTTCAATCCAACCTTGGCCGTCATCTCCATCGCATCCTCGAACGACCGACACCCCCCCGCGCTCGCGTTCGTCTTCGCCAGGTACTCCTCGATGATCCTCGCCCCGATCGACCGTCCGATTCGCTCCAACGCCCCGTTCGTCGCCTCCACGTCGTCCTCGCGGTCGCGCAAAATCTGCCGCACGAAGGCGCCGTGCGTGAGCGCGATCAGTTCCGCGTTCACCTTCTCCGCCCCGTTCCAACACGCGCCACCGAGCGTCTCCGGACGCACGCGACGAGGCGTCGTCTGCGCGTTCGGCGCCATCACCGCGCGCGCGCGCGTCTCCCGTCCGTCTTCCTCGACGACGGATGATTCCGACGGATGATTCGGATGATTCGTGGCGAGGACCCGAGGGACTCTTTGTCGAGTCCCAACCCATCAACTAATGACGAGTCACGATTCGAAAAACAGTCCCCGTGCCCATCCACGCGCCCACGTCACGTCCCGTTCCCCCGACGTCCCCACACGCGCGCGCTCGCCCGCGCGCGCCCGCGTTCGAGCTCCTCCGCTCGGCATGGCGTCGCTCGCGATCGCGCCGTCCGTCGCGCGCGCGACGACGCGCGTCCGCGCGAGCGCGAGACGAGGAAATGCATCCACCGCGCGGTGCGCGACGACGCGCTCGAGGCGCGAGCGCGCGTCGACGACGGGGACGGCGTCTTCGCGCGCGCGCGTCGGTGGGGCGCGCGATGCGATGACGTCGGATACCCGCGGTGATGTTTCGGCGCGCGCGATACGGGACGCCGAGGACGCGGGGGAAGATTCGTGGGCGAAATCGTCGAGGGGAGGCGAGGCGTCGGCGTCGGCGTCGGCGACGGGCGAGAGTTTCGGGAATCCGAACGCGAGTGGGTTTAGTTTCGGATTGTACACCTCGGCGGGGGCGAAGCCGTACAACAGCGAAGCGGAGGCTCGATCGGACGCGGCGCGTAGGTTGGAGCGTTTAGAGTCGTTGACGCAGTTGAGGGAGCTGTACGCGATTGTCGTCGACTGCGAGCAGCGTTTGGCGGATGAGAATCTCGTCGGTCTCGCGGGGGAGTGTGAGGAGGCGAACGTATTGCGAGGAAAACCGTTGAGCTCGTTTACCGTACCGAGCACGGAGCTTGAGGAGGCGATGAGCGTGTTGGAGGAGACGGTGGAGATTTTGTCTTTGCTCGAGGATGAAAAGCAAAAGTTGCGCTCGGCGGGGACGCTCATGGATGGTAAGTGGGAGCAAGTGTTTAGCGAGACGACGAGCGCTCGAGAGATTTTAGAGAAAAAGTTTGCCGACTGTGCCGATCGCGTCGAGGCGCGGTCCGCCGAGATGGCGGCGTATTTACCGTACTCGTCGTGCGCCGAGGCTGAGCGCGCGCTCGAAGAGACGCGCGCCGCCATTGAGGCGGCCGAGGAGGATCAGGGTGAGAAGCAGGTGGGGGCGAGACTGCGGCCGATCGGGCGCAGAGTCGGTCGTTTCACGTCGAGACGGGTTCGGAGCGCGGAGGGCGTTCTCGGAGAGGGTATCGAGGCGCTCAAATTGAGACCGCGACAGTCGCTGTCCAACGCCGCGAACTACTCGAAGGGCATCTGGGCGCGCATCAACGGTGTCGGTGACACGGGCACGGTGGAGGCTTTGAAAAACTTTCCGTTGCCCGTGGTGTTTCGTGAACAGCGTGAGGGGCGCATTTTGCGGCTCACGATTGAGGTTCAGGACAGGGACTTGGCGTTGACCGAGGCGCAGCGGGAACGCGAACACATCATCTCGCAGGGTCGCAGCGCTGGAGCCCTCTCTCGCGTCGCGCTCGGCGATAAAGTGCGCGTGTGCGACGAAAAGGTGACTCGCATCCGTCGCGTGTTCGCCGTGCGCACGTTCCAAATGGAGATGGAACGCATCTTGTTGGCGCTCGAGGAAGAGGCGGTGTCTCCGCCGGACGCCTTCTCCAAGGATGAAATCGAGGACATGCGACTGATGGTTGCTGAATTCGGCGTCATGGATCTCACACTGCGCAGCATGATCTCTCTCGTCGATCGTCAGGAGTCCGAGCTCATCGATGACGAGGATTTATCAAAACTCGCCATGGAGATTCCCGACATGAAGCTGCGGTTGGCCATTAAAGACGAGCCAAACGTGGCCATGTCGCTCGACGTCGCGAGAGAACGCATGATTTTGACGGCGGAGGAGGCGCTCTTGACGATACGCGAGGCAGGAACGTTCATCGTTCGCGGTGTTCGCTTACTAGGATCGGACATCGGAGCGTCCATGCGCTTATTCCTTCGCGCCGCGTTTGGCACGACGCTGCGTCCTCGCGAGGTGCAAATTCTTCGTCGCACTGTCCTAGACATCTTCACCTTTGTGCCCTTCGTGATCATCCTCATCACCCCGATCACGCCGGTCGGACACGTACTCGTGTTCGGTTTCATTCAAAAGTATTTCCCGCAGCTCTTCCCTTCGCAGTTTACCACGCGAAGACAGGAATTGATGCAAAAGTACGAAGAACTCAAGGAGCAACTCGCCATCGCCGAAGAGGAAGCCGACGTGGCGAACGAGAGCGCCGCACTTCGCAAAGCCGTCGAGGCGGTGAGTTCCGTCCGCGGCTTCATCTCAGGTGCGGTACAAGACGCCGCCGAGTCCATAACCTCGGACCGAGGCGCGGATGTGTCGGAGGAACGCATGCAAGCGCTCCGCGCCGAGTTGGACGAAACCGAGTTACGATTGAGTGAATCCATCGACGACTCCGCGTCGGGCAAAGACGGCGACAAGAAGACAAGCTAAAGCACTCAATACCGCTTTACGGCTTTACAGCTTAATATTACTTTTTTAGTAGTCTTTTCCGCGCCGGCGCTTCTCCTCGCGCCTTCCCGTCGGCAACCGCCGCGCGCGACGTCACACCGCGGTGCATGCCCGCGCTCGCGCCCGTCGCGTCCGCGTGTGCGTCGGTCGCGTGGACACGCACCTCACGCATCGCGTGCGCGCGTCGCCGGTCGCCTCGCGCGTCGTCGATCGCCTCGCGCGCGACGATGACGAAGGAGGACGCCGCGCACTCCTGGTCGTGGCCTTCCGAGACGCCCGCCGGCGCACACGTCGTCGGCGAGAGTTTTCGAGTCAAAGGGTTACACCTGACGAACCACGAGATTGCGGTGCGTCCACCGGCGCCGTTGAACGCGCGCGCGCGCGCGCGTCGTCACCGTCGTCGTCGTCATCACCGATCGAGCCACTGACCTCTGTTTCGTCTTCGCGCAGGCGCCGCTGACGACGGATGCCGATTCACCGCTCATTCGCGTGTTTATCAGAGAGGTGGTCGCCGCGTCGCGAGGAAAGATGACGCAAACCGAGCGTCGCGCGTTACCGGCGGTGTTGTTTCTGCAGGGTGGTCCGGGCTTCGAGTGCGCGCGTCCGTTTGAGGAGGGCGGTTGGCTCGCAGAGTTGGTCAAGGAGCACCGCGTGTTTTTGATGGATCAGCGAGGGACCGGGATGAGTTCGGCCGAGCTCACGCGCGCGCGGTTCGAAGAGGGTGACGGTGAGACGTTGGTGGAACCGGACGTGAACGTGGCGTCGGGGAGCGACGCGAGCGCGGCGATTCGGTGGGCCTCACTGCTCAAGTGTTTTCGAGCGGACGCCATCGTTCGCGACGCCGAGTTGTTCCGAAAGCGCGCGCTCGGAGAAGACGTGAAGTGGACGCTCTTGGGTCAATCGTTTGGTGGGTTTTGTATCACGACGTATCTGTCTTTCGCCCCCGAGGGCGTCAAGGAGGCGCTGTACACGGGCGGTTTGCCTCCGTTGATTGACGAAGAGGCGTCGGCGTTGGGCGCGTACACCAAGCTTTTAAGTCGCGTGAAGACGCAAAATGAAAAGTTCCACGCGCGGTTTCCGGGAGATAACGAGCGCATACACTACCTCGCGCGTCACATTCAGGAGGTGGACACACCTTTGCCGGGAGGAGGCTCGTTATCCGCGACGCATTTGAGGGCGCTCGGATTTTCCAATCTCGGCACCGCGCAAGGGATGGAGCGTTTGCACTACATACTCGAGAACGTGCGCGTCGAGCCCACCGGCAAGGCGCCGCTGAGCAAAAAGCTTTTGATCGAGATTGAAAACGCGTACAGACACTTCGAGACGAATGCGCTCTACGCGATTCTTCATGAGAGTATTTACTGCAGCGGTGGAAACGCGTACGGCGCCGCCGACGAGGCGTTGCGAAATCGCACAGAATTCGACACCGTCGCCGGTTTCGCCGCCGATCCGAGCAAGCAATTCCTATTCACCGGCGAGATGGTGTACGAGAGCTTCTTCGAAGACATTCACTCTCTTCGCCCCTACCGCGAAATCTGGAGAGCGCTCGCCCGCGAAGAAGAGTGGACGACATTATACGACGTCGAGCGTCTCGGCGCCAACGAAAACATCCCCGTAGCGTGCGCGAGCTACGTCGAAGACATGTTCGTCGATTTCGATCTCGCCGCGGACACGGCGGCGAAAATTTCCGGCGCCAGAGTGTGGTCGACGTCCGAATACATGCACTCCGGCATTCGAGAAAACGGCGCCCTCATCGTCAGCAAACTCCTCTCGTACACTCGAGACGAGGATCCGATTCGTTGATCACCCGCCCGTCTACGACGTGTCTACGACGTGTCTACGACGTGTCTACCACGCGTCTACCACGCGTCGTGTAAATGATTACATGTTCTAGATTACCGTCGCCCGCCCCCTCTCGCGCGGCTCACCTCTTTCGCGCCTCCGCCTCCACCTCGCGTCGCTTCATCGCCTCGTGCTGCGCGCTGTAATGCGTGAATCCCTTGACCGTCGTCGCCAGGAACCACGCCCCCGAGACGACCGTCACGGTGAACAACCCGAGGCTCGTCGCTCGAAAGGCGACGTCGACGAGCGACGTCGTCTTCCCGCGCATCTCGCGCCGCGGTCTCGCCGCGACGCGTCGTTCCGCCGCGCGCGGTCGGTGCGCGACGGAGGATGCGTTCTCGCGCGTCCGCCGACGGAGGACGGCCGCGGTCGCCGCGCGCGGGTGTGCGGAGGGGAGGGTGGGAAGAGCGCCCACTCGGGCTGCGCGCGTCGTCGAGGGAGGGGAGGCGCGAAGAAAGACGTATTAAAGTGCTCTTCACGACAAACTTAATGGACATTGTCGCGACGCTTTGGACTAGAACTCGAAAAACTAAACAAAACACGGTTTCCTTTGTCGTCGGGTGCGGGAGAATGGTGTCGATCACCATCCGTCGTCGTCGTCGTCGCTGCCCCACGCGTCGTCGGCGGCTCCGGCGGCGGGAGCCGCGGCGGCTCCGGCAGCCGCGGGAGCGCTCACCATCATGTGCTTGAACTTGTCGTCGACGGCGATGGTGACTCCGCTTTCGGTCTCCACGACGGAAGGTTCGTCGGTGCGACCTTCGCGCCAAGCTTTGGCTTCCTCGCGCTCCTTGGCGCGCGCCTCTCGGCCGGTGGCAAAGGCGAACATGTTACCGGCTTCGAGCTCCATCAAAGCGCGCTTGATTTGCGCGACGATGAAGGAGTCACGATCGGTGTAGAAGGACGTTGATCGACCAGTCATGCCAGCGCGACCGGTACGACCGATGCGGTGGACGTAATCTTCAAAGTTGCGCGGAAGATCAAGGTTGACGACGTGCGCCACGCCCTTGACGTCCAAACCGCGAGCTGCGACGTCGGTGGCGACGAGCACCGAGCATCTGCCGGTCTTGTAATCGTGAAGCGCCGCTTCACGCTCGCCTTGGGTGCGACCGCCGTGGAGCGCAGCCGCAGAGACGTTCTCCGCGTTTAAGAGCTCGGCGATTTCGTCGGCGCGGTTTTTACGCTCGACGAAAACCACAGTCATGGGCATGTCGTGTCCCATTCGTTGCGCTTCTCTTTGCTCACCGATCAGCGTCGTCACAAGTCTGTTCACCTTTTCAGCGTCCACGACCTTTTCGAGGTGCTGCGAGACGTTCGCCGTCGGAGCGCTCGTTTGACCAACCTTGACCTTGACGGGCTTCTCCAAGTAATCGCTCGCGAGCGCTTCAACTTCGCTCGGCATCGTCGCCGAGAAGAGCAACGTCTGATGAGGCCTGGGCAAGTTCATCAATACTTCACGGATTTGCGGTTCAAAACCCATGTCCAACATTCTGTCAGCCTCGTCCAACACGATCAAGGAGACGCGCGAGAGATTCGTGTTCCCTTGCTGCAAGTGATCAATCAAACGACCCGGGGTGGCGACGATGATTTGCACGCCCCCACGCAACGAGCTTCTCTGCTCGTGCATGTTTGTACCACCGACGATGATGGCCGTTCTGAATCCCTTCGAGCTTCGCGTGAAGGTTTTCGCCTCCGCTTCAATCTGCTGCGCCAACTCTCGCGTCGGCGCCAAAACGATGGCGTACGGACCGTCTCCGTGTCTCAACGGCGCTTGGTTCAGCGAGTGTTGAACCATGGGAATAGAAAAAGCGGCCGTCTTCCCACTACCCGTCTCAGCGCATCCCAACACGTCCCGCCCACTCAGGATGACTGGAATCGCCTGCGCCTGAATCGGCGACGGTTTATCGTACTCCTTGAATCGAATATCCGCCACGATGTCGCGCGTCAACTGCATGTCCTCGAACGACTCGATCGCGCTCGGCGCTTCCGCCTCACCCTCTGGAACCTCCACGCTCACCCCCAAACGCTCTCGAATCTCCTTCTTTTGTTCCTCCGTCAGCGCCTCCACGCGCGCGCTCGGCGTCCACTTCGCGAACACCGGCGCGACGCTCCCGCCGCCTCGTCCATCCCTCCCACCGCCGTCCCGTCCTCGATCACCGTCTCTCACACCACCACCGTACGACCCTCGATCACCGTACGCGTCTCTCGAGCCACCGCCTCGCGAGGGCGGCGCCCCCGTTCGCCCGTCGTCCCGACCGCCGCGATCGTCCCACGAGGATTGTCGCCCGCCTCGCCCGTCGCGATCGCCGCCACCGTCGCGATCACCGCCACCACCGCGCAGGTGTGGAGGCAGGTATCCCATCGCGCGCGCGAGACCACCTCGAGAGGGCGCTCGCGGTCGCGCGCGTCGCGGTCGCGCGTCGGCGGCGCGCCGAGGTCGCGCGACATCCACCCGCCGGTGTGGGGGGGTGTTTTGACGAGTGATGACTCACGATGTACATAGTGAAGATCCCGTTCGTCCAACAATAGACTGTGAGGAAACACCACGCGAGCGTGATGGTACACGGGGTAAACGATGGCGCACTACGATGATGTGTGCCCTGGAGACAGCGCTGCGGGGGAAATCTGTGTAGGGTTTAGGCGCGCGCATCTCTCGCGGCGGATCGCCTCGTCGTCCGCCTTTCCGAGGCGCGACGACAACGATGGCGAAGGGAGAACCGACGAGGTGCGCGATGCGAACGCGAACGCGGTGGTGCGCGTGATTCCTCGATGAGGTCGAGCCGCGGTGGTGGACGCGGCGCGATGGAGGAGGAGGCTGACGAGCGATGGATGATGCGTTTGGGGTTTGGTCTCGCGCGTTCGCGTTCGCGTTCGCGCTCGCGTTCGACGCGGGATCGTTCGAACGGTGATGCGCGCGCGGGGGATGGACGGTGGAATATTCATCGCTCGCGGTGCGCGAATGCGAGGACGATATCGGCGTCGGCCCGCGCGTGGAGAACCGCGCGCGCGCGGTCGGAGGATGCGCGCGAAGACCCTAAACCACGCGCGGGGCGCGCGCGTGCGCGAGGGCGCGGACGCCGCGTCGCGGCGCGCGACGACGACGGAGAAGGATGAGACTGTGATGAGACTGTGGGGGTTCGCATGAACGCGCGTTCGCGCGGACGCGACGCGAGATGCGCGTGAGAGACCACGGAAAGACTGACCGCTCGGTGTTCATTCGTCGCTCGCTCGCAGACTGTACGTGCGCGGGTTGATTTTGGGGTACAAGCGCGCGCGCACCAACCAATACAACCACACGTCGTTGATCAAGCTGGAGGGCGTCAGCGATGCTCCGTCGACGGCCTTCTACGCCGGTAAGAAGTTGTGCTACGTCTACAAGGCGAAGACGAAGAAGCAGGGTACGAATTACCGTACGATTTGGGGCAAGGTGACGCGCGCGCACGGGGCGAGCGGCGTCGTGCGGGCGAAGTTCAAGAGCCACTTGCCGTCCAACTCTATCGGTGGTAAGGTTCGATGCATGTTGTACCCGTCCAACATTTAAACGAGATAGATCTGGTCGGAACGGCAACTGGATCGGGTGAGACGCTAGAGTCGAAACTCGGTCGCACTAGACAAAATTGACTTGCTGTAATCGTTGAAACGAGCGCGGTCGTCACCATTTTAATCGTCGTCTCGCACTGCTCGCTGCTGCCGCTGCGTGTGGATCACATACATCGGTTTGCTACTAGGTTCGCGCTACAATGAATCAATACGTGCCTCGGAAGGCGTTCCAGGCGATGGCGCCCTGCGTCGCGAGCGGCGCGCCGCCCTTGGCGACGCCTTCGTCGAAGACGTCGAAATCTCTCGCCTCGAGCGCGTCTAAATACCGTCCAACGGGCACCGCCTGGAGCATGAACGGCTTCGCCTCGTCCGGAATTCTCGACACCATCGCCCTGGCGCTGTCTAAGTGCGTCTTGGCCACGCTCGCCACCTCGTGCGCGACGTTTCTCACGCCTTCGCTCGGTTCCATGCGATAGACGCTCTCCGTGCTCACGCCGTGCCGAGCGCACGCGTCGGTCGGCAAGTAACACCTTCGCTGTCTCGCGTGCGCTACCGTCCCACGCAACAATGCGCTCAATCCGACAGCCTTACCTAAATGACTCGCCGCGTGATCCGCATCCGCGTCGCGTATCCCGCACGCGTCGAGCGCCAACGTCAACGCCGAACCGTGCGCGTCGCTCGCGTACCGCTCCAATTCCTTCACATCCCTCGGAGGTCCCTCCGTCTCCGCGTCCCTGATGCGCGCATCTATCATATTCTTCATCCACCGTCTCGCTCGCGCGCTCGGCGCTCCTCTGAACGACGCCGATATCGCCGTCGCCACCGGGTGCGTCGCCGCGCCGCTCGCGCCGTCCCCGATCGTCTCTCGCCACCACATCAATCGCGCCAGCGCCGCGCGCGCGCTCTCGGCGTTCCCGACGATCGAACCCGTCTCTGCGTTCAGCGCGCGCACGGCGAACGCCACGGGCGCGCTCTCGCGCGGGAGCGAGAGCGTGCAGAGATACGTTTCGTAATCTCTCGCGCGCACGAGTTGGACGCAGTGTCGAAACGCGGCGCGTAAATCATCGTCGTCGACGCCTCGCGCGGCCGCGGTGAACGCGCGCGCGGCGACGTAAACGCTCGACGCGCGCGTCGACGCCTCGCGCGCGAGACGGCGACGCATGCGCGTCGAGGACTGGAGAGGGAGGCGCGCGCTCGCTCGGAGGCGCCGTCGTTACAGTTGGCTCTAGTCTTCGCGAAAGGCGTCGTCCGCGTCCAGGGAGGCCAAAACGTCGCGAATCGCGCCCACGTCGGGGTGTTCGGGACCTAAGATGTTCGTCTGCAGTTCGAGCGCGCGCTCGAGGAGCGGACGACCGAGATTGCTGTCCTCGCGGTCGAGGTGGCAAATGGCGAGGTCGGTGAGCGTCTGCACCGTCTCGGGATGTTCGGCGCCGAGGGTGGTCTCTTGAATCGCGA
>MDTA01120594.1_pt1 | contig 11918 bp, 13 predicted proteins | sample 811151 | NCBI WGS metagenome assembly MDTA01 (sample SAMN05326648, study PRJNA326480) | marine metagenome | isolation source: seawater | place: Indian Ocean: South | collected 2010 | reverse complement strand
TGAATGGCAGCAATTGTTCTGCCATGAAATGAATTTTTTATACAAATAATTCTATTTTTATTTGGTTTACCAATAGAAAAAAAATATCTTCTAGCAATTTTAATTGCTGCCTCAGTTGCCTCAGCACCACTGTTTTGAAAGATAACGGAATCGGCAAATGTTTTTTTGACTAATCTTTTTGCCAGCCTTTCTCCTTCAGGAATTTCAAAACTATTTGAAACATGCCAAAGTTTTTTAGATTGATCTTTTATAGCCTTAACTAAAAATTTATTAGAATGGCCTAAGCAATTAACTGCAATCCCTTGAACAAAATCTAGATATTTTTTTCCAGAATAAGAATATAGATAACTTCCTTTACCCTTGTAAAAGGAAAGTTTTCTTCTATTGTAATTGTTTGCTAATGCACTCATTAATAAATAAATACTACAAATTTTAAAGTTTTACATATAATTCAACTATGAGTAATAGTTGATATTATAAACAAACGTAGATTTAAAAAAAAAAGCTTGTTTTTATATATAATTATGCTTCAAGATGATGTTATTATAAATTATTAACATACAAAATATAGTATAGTGAGCTGGACTGAAGATAAAGTTAACAAATTAAAAGAATTATGGGGTAAAGGAAATACAGCTAGTCAAATAGCCGAGATAATTGGAGGTATTTCTAGAAACGCCGTTATTGGAAAAGCACACAGATTAAATTTATCAGCTAAAATAAAAACTAGGTCATCAGTAGGTTCTAATTCCGTTAAAAATAATTTAAATAAACCTTCTGTAAGAAGTAAAAGAAGTAGATTTAGATCGCTACTATTAGATAAAGATTTTGAACCATCCAAAAATTTACAATTAGAAGAGTTAACCGAAACAACATGTAAATATATGGAGGGTCATCCAGATCAAGCAGGATCGTCTTTTTGTGGTAGAAAAACTGTTGAAAAGTTTTCTTATTGTCCATTACATTTAATTGTTGTTTTTCAACCAAAAGGAAAGAAAGACGAATTAATTGAAAAAGAAGAAGATGTTCCTAAATTTATAGAAAAAAAAATAAAATCGGCCTAATCTAAAATCTTATTTTTAGCCTTAGTGAATTCTTCTTCATTCAACAAACCATCTTTATATAGTTTGTTTATTTTCTCAAGCTCGTCAGTTAAACTTAAATTTTCTATTTCTTTATTATGATTTGCCTCTTCCTCTAACATATCATTACTTTCAATTTTTTTATTATTATTTTTTCTCTTAGCGGCTATACCTTGATTAATAGCTTTACCGGCTATTATAATAACGGTAACAAAAATTATTGAGGACAAAATTAAAACTATGTAAGTCTGTATCATTTCAATTCACTTTTTTTATTTTTGAATATTGGCCTCCAACTCTCCAATTATAACTATATTTTTCTATTTCAATGTCAAATTTTCTTTCTGCTTTTAAATCTAAATCGTAATTTGTTTTATTTAATCCTAAGGGTATATTGTGGTACTTTAAAAGATTTAGCTGGTCAGTGGTCAATAAAGGTTTTGGAAATTTTTCTAAAATTTTTGCTGAAATCTTAGCAAAAGGCAATGGTATAGGAACTAGAAATCTTTTTTTATTAATAGCATATAATAATTTCTCCATAATTTCTTTAAATGTAAATATTTCTGGACCAACGCACTCTATTTTTATTTTTTTCATATTTTTATCTACTACAGATAAAATTATATTTGATAAGTCAGATACATGAATAGGAGCAAATTTTGTTGATCCAGAGTAATATAATGGCATAAACGGTAAAATACTAAGTAATGACATAAAATTTGTTGTAAAATTATCATCGACTGAGTAAACAATTGACGGCTTTAGAACCACAGCATTTTCAAAGTTATTGAAAACATTTTTTTCTCCCTCAATCTTACTTTTTGCATAATCGCTATCTTTTACATTATCTATTCCAAGTGATGAGACATGTATAAGCTGTTCAATTTTTTTTTCTTTAGCTAATTTTGCTATCAAGCTAGGTAAATAAGAGTGAATAAAGTTAAATTCATTCTTTTTTTTTTCATATAAAATTCCGATTAAATTTATACAAACTGAGCAATTACTCATTAAACTTTTGATTTTTTCCTCATCAAAATATTTTAGTTCTACAATTTCAAGATAGCCAGGATTTGCTTGAGTCTTTAGTATATAACCCTTTTGGTGGATATTTCGGGTAACAGCCACAACTTTATAGTTATTTTTTGTAAATTTTCTTATTAAGTGTCTTCCAATCTGTCCCGAAGCACCGAAAACTAGAATTTCTTTTGGTTTCATATATATATCTTTCAAATGAATATTGATATTAAATTACATAAAGATGATTTACCAGATCAAATAACGTTTAGTGACAAAATTGCTATTGATTGTGAGTTTACAGGATTAAATGTTGAAAGAGATAGGCTTTGTCTAGTACAAATATCGTCTGGAAATAATGATGCACACATTATTCAATTAAATAAAAATAACTATAATGCTTTAAATCTTAAAAAGTTATTAATAGATCAAAAAATTAACAAAATATTTCATTTTGCTAGAGCTGATCTTTTATTTTTAAAAAAATATTTAGAAATAGATGTTCAAAATGTTTCTTGTACAAAAATTATGAGTAAAATTGCAAGAAGTTATTCTGATAAGCATGGCCTAAAAGATTTGATAAAAGAATTTCTAGGATTAGATATTAGCAAGCAATTACAAAGCTCATACTTTGGTGGTCAACTTACAGAAAAACAACTCCAATACTGTGCTAAAGATGTAATTTACCTTCATAAAATTTATAATTCTTTGTATAAAATTTTAGCTGAGGAAAATAGATTAGAGTTGTATGAAAAAACAATTAAATTTTTAGCTACAAGAGTAGAATTAGATTTTGCATCTTTTAAAGAAGATATTTGGGCACATTGAATAAAAAAATTATGGACTTAAAAAAAATTGGTAAAGCTGTTATTCAGAATGAAATAGATGGATTAAAAAAACTTAAGCTTACAATTGGTAAATCTTTCGAACAGGTAGTAAAGACTATAATTGGGTGTAAAAACGGAAGAATAATAATTAGTGGAGTTGGGAAAAGTGGAATAATAGCAAAAAAATGGGTAGCAACTTTTTCATCAACTGGAACACCTTCATTTTTCCTAGATGCAGCAAATGCTAGTCATGGAGATATGGGACAAATAAGTTCCGGGGATGTGGTTATTTTAATAAGTTTAAGTGGTGAAAGTGAGGAATTAAAAAATATAATTCAGTTCACATCTAGAAATAAAAATATTAAGCTTGTTGGCATCACATCAAAAAAAGAGTCATTACTCTACAGAAACTCAGACATTAAATTATTGATGCCCAATGTAAAAGAGGCTGGTCCAGATAACTTTATTCCTACCTCTTCAACTACTAATCAACTTGCCCTTGGAGACTCAATTGCAGTTGCTTGCATGAAAAACAAAAAATTTGGTAAAATAGACTTTAAAAAATATCACCCTGGCGGTTCTTTAGCTACTAAACTAAAAACCGCTGCTGATTTAATGTTAATTGGCAAAAAAATCCCAATAGTTCATGAGGATAGTACGATGAAAAATGCACTGAAAACTATACTTAAAAAAGGACTCGGTATGACTATTGTTAAGAATAAAAATAGAACTACAGGAATATTGACAGATGGAGACTTGAAAAGGTTGAATCAAAAATTTGAAAATCTAAGTACCTTGAAGGTAAAAAAAGTAATGAAAAAAAACCCAGTTAGTATTGAAGCTGAAACTTTAGCAGCTAAAGCTCTAGAAATAATGAATACAAAAAAAATAACTAGTCTTTGTGTCCATAAAAAAAAAGAAAGGAACAAAACGGTTGGTATCTTACATATACATAATATTCTAAAGGCAAATATAAACTAAATGTCATTAAAATCGATTCTACAAGGATTAATAATTTTATTGATTATCTTAATTTTAGGTAGTGTTTATTTCAATTACTTCTCGGAACAAAGCTTAAAGAAAGTTGAGGTTGCTGAGAAAGTTGAGGTTGCTGAGAAAGTTGAGGTTGCTGAGAAAGTTGAGAAAAAAGAATTAGAAAATCAAAATGCAAAAGATGAGTTTAATAAAAAAGAGTCTGAAATTGAGAATAATGAGAATGATAAAGAAATAAATGAACAAAAAGAAAAACCTAAAAATATTAATAAAATTGTAAAAGTAAATAAAATTGAAGATGGTAATAAATCAACAGAAGAAAAAAAATCAATCGAAGAGTCAAATAACAAAAAAAATTATAATGAGCTAAGTGATATTGAGTATATTTCAATAGATGAAAAAGGAAATAAATATAATATTTTAGCTAATTCCGCAATTAGTAACAAAGATGATAATAATATACTAGATCTTGATAATGTAAGGGGAAAGATAACTTCTCCAGTAAGATCTACAATTTTTATAGTTTCAGATTTTGGTAAATATAATTCTTCAAACTCAAACTCAAGTTTTTATAGTAATGTTGTCATTAATTTCGAAAATAAACAAATTAATTGCGAAAATTTTGATATAGATATGAAAAAAAATATAGCAGTAGCATATAATAATGTTATTGTTACTGATCCAAAGTCGGTTATGAATGCAGGTAAAATAGTATTTGATATGGCAACAAAAGATATAAATATAACTCCTGGAAATAAAGAGAAAGTTAATGTAGTTACTAACTAATGGCTGTAATAAAAAAGTTTAGAATAAAATCATTTAAAGAGCAAAAAACAATACTGGAATTAGAAAACATATCAATGTTTTATAAAAAAAGACAAATTTTAAATAATTTGTCTTTAAAAGTTGGCTCTCAGGAAATTCTTGGAATGTTGGGTCCAAATGGAGTTGGAAAGTCAACAATTTTTCACATAATAACTGGTTTAAAAACACCAACGTATGGAAAGGTATATATCGATAAAACAGAATGTACAAAAATGCCTATATACGAAAGAGCTACCAATTTTAAATTAGGATATGTGCCTCAACATGGAGGTTATATACAAGATTTATCATTAATAGATAACCTCAAATTAGTTGCTGAAATTCATATTAAAAATAAAAACTTGAGAGAAGAAAAAGTTGCGTTCATAATATCTCAATTTGAATTTGACCCTCTTATTAACTTAAAAGCAAAGCATTTATCAGGCGGCCAAAAGAAAAAGTTGGTAATTGCAATGTCTCTAATTAATGATCCTAATATACTTTTACTTGATGAGCCATTTGCAGCATTAGATATACTTACAATAAAAATGCTTCAAGAGATTATAATCAATTTACAAGAAGTTCAAAAAATTACAGTAATTCTCTGTGACCACCAAGCTAGAGACTTATTAAGTTGTGTTGATCGTGCCATTGTGCTTTCAGAAGGAAAAATTATTGCATCAGGAAGTCCAAAAGACATTATTAATAACTCTAATGCTCAATTAGCATACTTTGGTGATAGTTTTAAAATAAATTAAATAGTTCAAAATGAAAAACCAAATAAGAATTAATAATAAATTAAATTCTTTTAAAAAAAAAATAGAAGTAAATTCAGACAAAAGTCTTTCTATAAGATGTGTTTTGCTTGCTTCGCTAGCTGTGGGAATTTCTAAATTATATAATCTGTTAAACTCTGAAGATGTGAATTTTTCTCTCAAAGCAATAAAAAAATTAGGAATAAATTTTAAAAAACAAAATAATTGTACCAAAATATATGGGCTTGGACTAAAGGGTTTCAATTTAGATAAGAAACTCATCATTAATGCAGGAAATTCAGGTACTTTAGCAAGATTGATTTTAGGTATGTTGCTAAATTCAAAAAAAAAAATGAAAATTATTGGAGATAAAAGTTTATCAAGGAGAGACTTTGCAAGAGTTACTGAGCCACTAAAAATGTTTGGTGCAAGTATTGAATCAAATAAGGGAAAACTACCAGTCGAAGTAATTGGAACAGAATTTTTACGTCCAATTAAATATATTGAAAAAAGAGGAAGTGCTCAATGTAAAACTTCTGTAATGCTTGGAGCACTCAATACACCCGGTGTAACTACAATCAAAGCAGAAAAATCAAGAAACCACTCTGAAATTCTTTTTAAAAACTTAAAAATCCCAATAAAAATAAAAAAAAGACTGAGGCATGATTTAATTAAAATAAAGGGTTTAACTGAATTCAAAAGTTTTAATTATAAAATCCCTGGAGATATTAGTTCAAGTTCTTTTTTTATAGTTCTAACTTTATTGGCAAAGAATTCAGAATTATTAATAAAAGATGTTAATACAAACCCAACTAGAATTGGTATTATAAAAATTCTTAATTTAATGAATTGTAATATTATATTTAAAAATAAAAGATTATACAAAGGGGAGCTTGTGTCAGATATATTTGTTAGAAGTTCAAATAATTTAAAAGCAATAAATTGCCCTTCATATCTAAATAGCTTTGCAATTGATGAATTTTTAGTTATTTTTCTCGTTGCAGCCAAAGCCCAAGGCATATCTACATTTAAACATTTGTCAGAATTAAATAAAAAAGAAAGTCCTAGGTTAGATTTGGCAGTTAAATTTTTACGTATGATAGGAATTAAGGTAGAAAGGATTAAAGATAATATTAAGATATATGGAAACCCAACTTTAAATTTAAAAGGAAATTTTAAAGTAAAAAATTATTTAAAAGATCATAGAATTTTTATGATGTCCTGTATTTCAGCTCTTTCATTTGGTGGATATTGGACTATTAATGATAAAGATTCAATAAACACATCTTTTCCAGACTTCTTAAAAATACTAAAAAAAATTGGAGCGAAAATTAATTGAAAAAAAAAAAAAATATAATTAAAGTTGCAATTGACTCTCCTGCTGCTGCAGGGGCCGGCACCCAAGCAAAATTAATTGCAAAACATTATAATTTATTTCATCTAGATACAGGTAAAATCTACAGATACATTGGTAAGTTAAGACTTAAAAAACAAAAAGAATTTTCTTACTTTTTTATTAAAAAAAAAATAGTTAAATTAAAATTGTCAGATCTAAAAGATAAAAGTCTACTTTCAGAAAAAGTTGCATTGTCTGCATCTATTATTGCAAAAGATAAGAAAATAAGAAACATAGTTCATAAATTCCAGAAATTTTATGCAAACAACCCACCAGTAAAATATGCAGGTATTGTTTTAGATGGAAGAGATATTATTACTGTGCAAATGAAAGATGCGGACTTTAAATTTTTCATCACAGCAAGTCTAATAACAAGAGCTAAAAGAAGATATAAAGAGTATAAAAAATTAAAAAAAGCAGTAAACTATCAAGATGTACTAAAAAGCCTTAAAAAACGTGATGAATCTGATCGAAAGAGAAAACATAGCCCCCTAAAAAAAACAAAAGATTCAGTATTGATTTCAACTGATAACCGAAGTATTAAGTCTGTCTTTTTAAAAATAAAAAGAATAATGGATAAAAAAATTAATTAATGGAAATATATAAAGATTTAACCTCTCCTGAAAATCAGCAATTTCAAAAATTACTAAACAGTCAGCTCTCAAAAAACAAAATAGAAGAAGGTAAAATAGTTGTAGGAAAAGTAGCAAAAATAACTGAAAAATATGTTTTTTTGTTCATACCAGGTTTAAAAAGTGAGCCAGTTTTAGATGTTAATGAAATAAAATTAATCGGACTTAAAGAGGAATTAAATGAGGGTTCAGAAATTTCTGTTCTACTTGAAAAAATAGAGGACAAAAATGGAGATGTGATTGTATCTGCAATTAAAGCAAAAAAAATTCAAGGCTGGTTTGAATTAGAAAAAGCATACGATGAAAATAAATCAATTAATGGTAAAATAACGAGCAAATGCAAAGGAGGAGTTATTGTAGAACATACAGAAACTGGATCTTTAATGTTTTGCCCTGGATCCCAAATTTCAGATAAACCATTAAAGAGTATTGATCACTTAATAGGTGTTGAACAAAAATTTGCAATTATAAAGTTAGATAAAATAAGAGGCAATGCATGTGTTTCGAGAAGACAAATTGTTTCAACTTATAAGAAGGAAGATAAAGAAAAAATTATTTCAAAATTTAAAGTTGGAGATATTATAAAAGATGCTGTTGTTAAAGGATACTCATCTTTTGGGTGTTTTTTCGAAGTAAATAATGAAATAGATGTTTTAGTTCATCTTCAAGAAATTTCGTATTCTAGAGTAAACCATCCTGATGAAGTATTTAATATTGGTGAAAAACATGATCTAAAAGTTATATCAATTGATATGGAAAAACTTCAGATAGGTTGTTCAATCAAACAACTAATGCCTGATCCCTTTGAACATATTTCAAATTATGAAATTAATAAAAAATACAATGTTAAGGTTGTAAAAATTACAGATTATGGATGTTTTTGTGAACTAGAGCCCGGCTTAAGCACTCTTTTGCATAGTAGTGAAATAAGCTGGACAAAAAAATCTGTGGTTCCAAAAAAACTATTTAAAGTAGGTGATCAGATTGAATGTGTTATAACAGAGATAGATAAAGAGAAGAGAAGAGTGGCAATTTCTCATCGACTAACATCTGAAAATCCATATAAAACTTTGGAAGATAAATACCCTATTGGATCAGAGATTGAAGGTGTAATTACAAGCTCTAATGAATACGCACTTTATGTAAGATTAGGCGATTTTGATATTGATGGATTTTTACATGCGAATGATATTTCTTATACTGGAAAACCTGAAGAAGAGTTAAAAAAATTTAAAAAAGGTGAAAAGATAAAAGTAAAAATTTTAGAAATTAAAAAAGATGAGCAGAAAGTAAGAATAGGTTTAAAACAGTTGCAAAAAGATCCTTTTGATTGGTTCGTTGGTAAACAGGTTAATGATACAGTAACTGTTCAAGTTATTAGTTCTGATTCCAAAGGACTTATGGTAAAACCTGAAGGAAGTGATCTAGAATTTTTGATAAAAAAATCACAGATTGCAGTAAGTAATGCTGATGCTAGACCCTCAAGATTTGTTGGAGGTGAAAGAATAGACGCAGCAATTTCTGAGCTAAGCTTAGATAAAAGAAAAGTAAGTTTAAGTATTAAATTGCTTGAAGAATTGCAAAATAAAGAGGCAGTGTCTAAATTTTCAAGTCCACTAAGTGGAAAAAATTTACCATTTTCGTCGCTTTCAGAACAATTAGATGATAAAAAGAATAAAAAAGATTAATAATTAGAAAATTTGTCATTCACAAAATCAGATTTAGTTAAAGAGCTTTCAAATAACTACCCTAACTTTTTAAAACGTGATTTAAGTAAAATAATTGATATTTTAGTTTATGAGATAAAAAATTCCCTTAAAAGAGGCGAAAGGGTTGAATTGAGAGATGTTTTTACATTAGAGCCCAGAAAACAGTCTGCCGGTTTAAGAAGGAATCCAAAATCTGGAGAGAAAATTTTTATAAGAGAAAAAAAATCAGTTTTATTAAAAATATCAAAGTATTGGTCAACAAAAGCAAATGAAAAAAAATAAAATATTTATTGCTTGTGATAGTACTAACATTTCTACTGTTAAGAAAATTATAAAAGACAGTGAAAATATTAAATTAAAAATAGGTTATAAATTTGGTCTAGAATTTATTAATTCGAAAAATGGAAGAAATTTTATTTCAAAAATTAAAAATAAAATTATTTTTTTAGATTTAAAATTAAATGATATACCAAATACATGCGCATCAACAATTAAGGCTATTAGGGATTTGAAATCAAATTATATAACTATTCACATAAGCTCAGGGTATGAGGCATTAAAAGCTGCTAAAAAAGTTTGTGGAAAATCAAAACTGGTTGGGGTAACTACTCTCACCTCGCTTAATAATAAATCCTTAAAAATGATTGGATATAATAAAAAAATTAAACAACTAGTAAATCATCAAGTAAAATTAGCAAATAAGGCCAATTTGGATGCAATTGTGTGTAGCGCGCTGGAAGTGAAATCTGTAAGGAAGATTTTTAAAAAAGAAATTATAACTCCAGGGATAAGGTTTGGTTCAACTAAAAATGATCAAAAAAGAATATTAACACCAAAAAAAGCATATGAAGGTGGCAGCGACTGGCTGGTTATAGGGAGGCCCATAACCAAAGGTAATATAAAGAAAAATATTTTAACACTTTTAAATAATTTAAAATAAATATGTACGCCAAGATCTGTGGAATTAAGGATCCCTATACACTAAATTATATTATCAATCATAAAAATCCACCAAAATTTATTGGTTTTATTGCCAACTATATTAAATCAAAAAGATATGTTAATTATGAAAATTTAAAAAATCTTCTCAAGGTAAAAAAGAAGGGTATAAAATTTGTTTCTGTTTTAGTAAATCCAGATAATAAAATTTTAAATAAAATAAAAAATCTTAATTTTGATTATTATCAACTTTATGATGTAAATCCTATAAGAACAAAAGAGATAAAAAATAAGTATAAGATTAAAATTATATCTGCAATAACAATCAAAAATAAAGATGATTTGGATAAATATAAGGCATACGAAAAAATTTCAGAAATAATTTTATTTGACAGTATAGGTTATGAAAAATCTTTAAGCTTTAATCACTCAATTATTAAAAATGTACCTAATTCAATAAGCAGAATGATAGCTGGAAATATTCGCTATAATGATAGACTTGATAAATACAAAAAAATAGCAGATATTATTGATATATCAGGGAGTTTGGAAACATCGGGATCAAAAGACATCTCAAAAATAAATACTTTTTTAGAAAATATTAAAAAATTAAATGATTAAGATTAAAAAGAAAATTCCTCTAATTGATCAACATAATAAATTTGGGTTTTGGGGAGGTAAATTTGGTGGAAGCTATATACCTGAAACACTAAAAAAACCAATTGAAGATTTAACAAAAAGTTTTGAAAATTTAAGAAATAATAAAAAGTTTTTAAAAAAAAGAGACTATTATTTTAAAAATTACATTGGTTCACCAACTCCTTTCGTAAAGCTCAATAATTTGTCAAACCATTTAGGAGGAGCGCAGATATGGGCAAAAATTGTTTCAGACGCTAATGGTGGTGCACATAAAATATATAACGCAACAGTTCATGCTTTGATCTGTAAAGAGTTAGGTAAAAAGTATGTCGTGGGTGATACTGGTGCTGGCTATGCAGGAAAAATGTTAAGTATGGCAGCAAAAAAATTTGGACTTAGATGTAAAATTTTCATGGGAGCTAAAGATATTAGTCGACAAAAACCCAATTGTGATGCGATGAAAAAAAATGGCGCAGAAATAGTTCCAGTATATACTGGAAGTCAAACTTTGGTCGATGCAGTGAGCGAGTGTATGAGATACTGGGTATCAAATTGTGATACAACTCATATGTGTGTTGGATCAACTGTTGGACCTAATATATTCGTTAAAATATGTGGTTGGAGTACAGCACAAATATCAAGAGAATTGAAAGTTCAAATTAAAAAAGAGTTCAAAAAAATACCAAATAAAATTAAATTAATTAACTGTGTTGGGGGAGGAAGTTCGGCTTATGGTTTTTGGAGTGAATTTATTGATTTTCCAAGATCAAAAGTTGAATTGATAGGTGTAGAGGCTGGAGGTCCAAGAAAATCAGTTCTACATGCTGCTCCACTAAGTCGAAATGCAAAATTAGGGATTTTACATGGAGCGGCTTCTTATGTTTGTCAAAATAAAGAAGGACAAATAAACGAAACAGAATCAATAAGTGCTGGCTTGGATTACCCTGGTGTTAGTCCCTTGCATTGTTTTCTAAAAGATTCCAAAAGGGCTAGATATACCTACGCAACAGATGAAGAAGCATTAAGTGCTTTTAAATTGGTAACAAAGTATGAAGATTTAAATCCTAGCTTAGAACCAAGTCATGCATTTGCTGAAGCAATAAAAATTGCTCCAAAATTAAGCAAAGA
>MDTA01091650.1_pt1 | contig 11918 bp, 10 predicted proteins | sample 811151 | NCBI WGS metagenome assembly MDTA01 (sample SAMN05326648, study PRJNA326480) | marine metagenome | isolation source: seawater | place: Indian Ocean: South | collected 2010 | reverse complement strand
CGAATTTCCCGATACGTTGCCTCTCGAACAGTGCTCATCTGAATTGGCAGCTCACTACAGGGCTTCTCTGCTCAGCGGGGAGTTGTTAGCGGATCTAACTGGCGGCTTTGGCGTTGATGCCGCCGGCTTTGCAAGGACTTTTTCCAAAGTGTATCATGTCGAGCAGGACGAATCGCTCTCGAATCTAGTCACTAGAAATATAGAAGCGTTGGATCTTGGAGAGAAATTTGAAGTGATTCATGCCGATGGAATTCGTTGGCTGGACAGCCAGGAGAATGGATTCGACGCTCTGTATTTGGATCCTGCTCGGAGAGATCATCGAGGATTGAAAGTGTCTTCATTGGAAGCCTGCGAACCGGATTTGAGTCGGATTTGGGGGAATTTGCTGTCGAAAGCGAAGGTTGTGGCAGTTAAGCTTTCTCCCGGTTTGGATATCGATGCCACATTGAAGGAGCTGCCTGGCATTTGCGAAGTGCATATTCTTTCGATTGGAAACGAGTGCAAGGAATGCTGTTATCTGGCCAGGCGAGATTGGAAAGGCGGAGCCCGAATCGTCTGCGCGAATCATTGCCGAGAATTCGAATGGAATTGCTTCGAATTTTCCAGAGAGGAGGAAAAAAGCTGCGAGGGAAGTTATGGCGGATTTCAACGGTATTTATACGAAGCGAATCCATCCATAATGAAAGGGGGAGGCTTCAAAGTCTTGGGCGATCGCATCGGTATACCGCTTGTCCATCCGCGAACGCGATTCTACGCTTCCGATCAGCTGATCTCGGACTTTCCGGGAAGAGTTTTCGAAATCTTAGGCCAGGGTGAGCTTCGAAGAAAATCAGCGTCGGAGTTGTTTCCTGACAGGCAGGCCAATGTGATGGCCAGAAATGTGGGGCTTTCGAGCGAAGAATTGAAGAATAGGTTGAAGCTCCGTGACGGCGGGAGCCTGTATGCCATTGGGGCGATGGATGTTTCTGGAAAACGGCGATTGCTAAAATGCATCCGCGTCAGAGAAAATGCTGCCGTCTATGAGTGAAGAATTCGATACAGCCAAGAAGGAGATGGGGATTTTGCTGGAACGAGTTCGATCCGCGATTCTAGCTTCCGTCGATTCGAAGAGCCAGCCGCTTTCCAGTTATGCTCCGGTTTGGGTCGACGACGATAGGCGATTCCACGTCTATATCAGTTCATTGGCTAAACATACATCGCAGATTAAGCGTTCTGGAGTAGCGAGCGTTATGACTATCGAGGATGAATCCGATGCGGAAAATCTCTTCGCTAGAAAGCGTCTGACAGTTGACTGCCGGGCCGAGGTTGTAGATCGCGGCTCCGAGGATTGGGGAGAAACCATGGCGCTTATGGAGAAACGCTTGGGGGAAACCGTTTCTTCGCTTAAAGGAATGACTGATTTTGATTTAATTCGACTGACTCCAAGCGAAGGTAGGCTCGTCCTAGGGTTTGGAAGAGCTTATCGCGTATTCGGTAGAGGGCTACGAGAAGTTGGCTATGTAGGCGGCGGCGGGCATCGATCCAAGTAGTTACGTGGATCGGCTTTAAGTATGGAGAATTGATGCGGGGTAGGGCTGCTTGTCCCCAAGCAACCGCAGATGATTTTAGCATTATTTGTGTTTTGTAGGAGCGGCTTTACGCCGCGATTTCTCTGGGATTGAACAACAAGATATCGCGGGATAAACCCGCTCCTACGCACAACGATAAATCGATCTGACGCATTGGTCCGATTTAAATTCTGCGACTCCTAAAAACGGTTCCCCATCAGCCTGTTCAAGGCGCTGACTACGCCTCGAATGGATGCCAGGGCGATGTTGGTGTCGATTCCTGCTCCGTAGCATCGGGCCCCGCTCGACTTATTCTTCAGCTGAATGTAGGAAACTGCTTTGGAATCCGCTCCTCGGCCTAGCGAATGCTCGCTGTAGGAGAGAAGTTCGAAATCGGAAATAGCGACTTCCTCTAGGCTGTTGAAGAAAGCGGCTATAGGTCCATTGCCGACTCCCCGCAGGTTTTTTTTGGTTCCGTCGTAGACGACAACGGCCCAAACCTCTACGGTTTCATCATCCAAGCGTTCGCTTCGAAACTCGATTAGATCTATGGGCTGAGAAAGCTCGATGTATTCGGTATTGAAGCACTGGAAGACGCCTTCCGGCGTAATCTCTTCCCCGGTCTCGTCCGCGAGCCGGTTAACGGCCTTGCCAAGTTCCTTGTGCATCTCTTTCGGCAGTTGGTAGCCGTACTCCTTTTCCATGACGTAGGCAACGCCCCCTTTGCCGGATTGGGAATTGATACGAATGATTGCGCGATAGCTTCTTCCCATATCGGCAGGGTCGATGGGCAGGTAGGGTACTTGCCATAGAGCAGTCGAATCGTCGTCCTTCTGAGCGAATCCCTTTTTGATGGCATCTTGGTGCGATCCTGAAAACGCGGTAAACACGAGATCGCCGGAATAAGGCGTCCTGGCATGAACATCCATTCGCGTTACGCGCTCGTACATTTCCCGTATATGGTTCAAATTCGAGAAGTCTAAGTTGGGATGTACGCCTTGTGTATACATGTTCAAGGCAACCGTTACGATATCCAGGTTCCCGGTACGTTCTCCATTGCCGAAAAGCGTGCCTTCGACGCGGTCCGCGCCAGCCATGAGTCCCAGTTCGGTAGCTGCTATTCCCGTTCCGCGATCATTGTGGGTATGCAAGCTGATTATGGAGCTGTCGCGTCGAGAAAGATTGCGGCAAAACCACTCGATCTGATCGGCGTGCACATTGGGAGTGAACAGCTCCACGGTCGCGGGAAGATTCAGGATGATCCTATTGTCGGGTTTAGGTTCCCATACGTCGGATACGGCCTCGCAGCATTCCAGAGAAAATTCCAATTCCGTATCGCTGAAGCTTTCCGGGGAATATTCGAGGCGAATGTTGGTGTCTGGAACGCCTGCTGCCAATTCCTTGACCAGCTTCGCCGCGTCTACGGCGATCTGACGAATCTCCTCCCGATCCATTCCGAAGACGACGCGTCGCTGCAGGGGATTGGTTGAGTTGTATATATGGACAATGGCGTTTTTTACTCCCTCCAAGGACTCGAAGGTTCGGCGAATCAGGTGTTCGCGGCACTGTACCAGGACTTGTATGTCGACATCATCCGGTATCAGATTGTCAGATACCAGTTTCCTCAGAAATGCGAATTCCGTGTCGGACGCGGACGGAAATCCTACTTCGATCTCCTTGAATCCGATGTCGACGAGCGATTTGAACATTTCGACTTTCTCGTCGACATTCATGGGAATCGCTAGCGCTTGGTTGCCGTCGCGAAGATCGACGCTGCACCACATGGGGGCTTTATCGATAACATTATCGGGCCATTGCCTGTCGGGCAAATTGACGACAGGGTACGGCTTGTACTTGCTTATTGGCGGTTTTTGCATGGCGGTATCGTGATTAAAATTACGAATGGATGGGTAGGGTGGCGACGCAATACAAAAGGCCGTGCTTCGTTGAAGGGTGGGTTCCCGCCACCAATAAATTATATAAAGGCGAGATTAGTAAATGCGTCCCGACACTCCGTCCTTATCCAAGTAGGAGGGTGTCTAGCTTCGTAAGTCGTAGAAGGCTGAAGACGTGATGTATCATTTACTGTGCTCTATCACTAGGCATATCGGCCAATGTGTCAAGTCGCTTAAGCCTTAGAGGATTGTTTTGGCTGGCCAAGGAAATGCGATTAGACGATTAGCTGAAGCCATGAAAAGCGGCCAGCTTAAGCTTGTTGTCTTTGATCTCGATTTTACGGTGTGGGATGCAGGCGGCGTTTGGTGTGATTGCCTTTCGCCGCCGTTTCATCAGACAGGAGATCGGGTTTTCGATTCCAATGGGGATGAAGTCGTCATTTACACGGATATTTTCAAGGCTTTCGATTTTATCGATGAGTTAGGGATCCCGATAGCGGCCGCATCGAGGACGAATCAGCCAGGTTGGGCGAGGGAGCTGCTTTCTCTGCATGGCCTGGCCAACCGTTTCCGCTGGAGCGAAATATATCCATCCTCGAAGGTGGCCCATTTCCGGGAACTCGCTGCTGCGAGTCAGGCGTCCTATTCGGAAATGCTCTTTTTCGATGACGAAATGCGAAATATCGACGAAGTGGGGGCTTTGGGGGTCCATTCAATCCACGTTGCCGACGGGTTCCACTGGGAAGTCTTCGAGAAAGGTTTGGCTCGAATGGCCATAGCCTTGCCGGAATAGGCTAAACGAAAGTTGAGTAAAAGGATTTCACTTGGTCTATCCAAATGTAGGAGCGGGTTAATCCCGCGATAGAACATGTGCGTCAGCTTAACTAGAATTTGCTGGCATAAACTCGCCGGGACGTCGAGTTCCACCCTTTAATAAGAATCAAAAAGGGCGAGCTCAAGTTGAGGAACTTGCTCGATAGAAAGATTGGCGAAAAGAGAGTGTGAGGAATCGCGGCTCCGCAGAGCGTGGGCCGCTCCTACAAAGAATTTATAATATACTTTTTGAGTGAGCGTTCACATCTGTTGGACAAATCGGATTTTTCCGTTTCACTCCCGAGTCATGCTAAATTCGCGTCCCATTTTCCCTCTCTCGCTTGTTGTTTATCTCGTTTCACTTTGTATCGCTTCCGGGGATACTAGGCCCAACGTCATCCTGGTTATGGCGGACGACCAAGGATGGGGCCAAGTTGGCTACTACGGCCATCCCGTGCTGAAAACCCCTAACTTGGATGCTATGGCCGCCAATGGCCTGCGGTTCGATCGTTTCTACGCAGGGGCCCCTGTATGCTCGCCAACGCGAGCGGCGGTACTGACAGGCAGGAGCAACGATAGAACGGGTGTTTATCAGCATGGAAACGCGCTGCGGCTTCAGGAGAGAACTTTGCCTCGAGCGTTACAAGAGGCCGGGTATGCGACTGGGCATTTCGGCAAGTGGCACTTGAATGGGGTGAGGGGACCAGGAGTGCCAATCTTGGGTGCAGATAAGTATCATCCAGGTCGATACGGTTACGACCAATGGCTTTCTGTGACGAATTTTTTCGATATGAATCCGGTGTTGAGCCGCAACGGAGACTTCGAGGAGTTCCGAGGCGATTCGTCGGAGGTCATCGTCGACGAAGCCTTGAAATTCATGGCTCAGCAAGCCAAGTACGATCGTCCTTTTTTCACGACGATATGGTATGGGTCGCCGCATTCGCCCATGGTGGCCAGCGACGCGGACCGCAAGCCATTCGCTGACCTGAAAGAGTCGGACCAGCACCACTACGGTGAACTGGTTGCTCTAGACCGCAGTGTTGGCGCTCTGCGGAAGGGCCTCAGGGAGCTAGGTATCGCGGGGAATACGCTGTTCTGGTATTGCAGCGATAACGGTGGTCTAAAGGTCAATCCACCATCGGTTGGAGGTCTCCGAGGTTTAAAAGGAACCGTTTATGAAGGTGGCTTGCGTGTTCCCGGTATTATTGAATGGCCCGATGTCATCACACGTGGTGTCCGAACGGAAATGCCAGCCTGCGTAATGGATATGTTTCCCACCATTGCGGACATTGTCGGCTTACCGCAAGAAGCTCAGCTGCAACCGGCGGATGGTATCAGCTTGCGGCAAGGGATCGAAGCGGGAAGGTTTGGGAAGCGTTCAAAGCCGATTCCATTTCGGTTTCAAGGAAAGGGCGCATGGCTGGACAACCACTTAAAGCTTATTGTCGAGGACGTGGCGAAAAGGGAATACGCTTTATATGACCTCAAAGCGGACCCCGATGAATCGGAAAACTTGTTCGACGATCAAACCAAAATCGCCAAGCGCATGCAGCGGGAGTTCGAGAAGTGGAATGAGGGCGCTGTAGCCAGCGGTGAAGGTAAAGATTATCGCGAAGAGCGGCTCACCGATTCCGATCCAAGGCGCGTGTTCTGGACTGAAATGCCGGAGTATGAGCCGTATTTCAAGGATTGGAAAAAACGCCCCGAGTACGAAGGGCGGTTAAAGGATTTCTAAAGGCTCTGAATGGTGGCATAGGCTTCCAGCCTGTTGCCTCGTACTTCTTACACAGGCAGGATGCCTGTGCTACTTTTTGAAAGGGTGCTCGGCTTGCGCCGCCGTCACGGCGGGACGAAGGCGTGAGATCGCCCGATTGCTACCACCTCACCATTCGTGTGGCGCTCTTTGGAATCGATCTAGATAGTAGTCTCGGTCTTTCAATTCCTTCAAGAGATTCTCGTAGGAACGGTCGTCGATTGATTTGGAACGTGTCATGATCCAGGCGTATTTTTTATTTGGATGCCCAATGATGCACTCCTGGTAGTCATCGCTGACAAAGACGACGTAGTAAGCGGCGTTAATGACACCAAAAAATCGCATCCGCCACTCGGCATTCGTTTCCGTATTTTTGATAGTGCCAACCGGTTTGTATGTTTTCACTTTTCCGTGGGCAGAGCCTTTGCTGAATTGGTATATGGTCTGAATCTTGCCATCATCGCGCATCTCGTAGGTTTCCGTCGGATTCCAGGCATTCTTGTCTATGGCAGTGGGGGTGTATCCATGCACGTACCAAGTCCCCATGAAGCGATCCAGATCCACTTTGTCGGCCAGTTTCTGATTGGGCTCCCGTTCCTTGGAACAGCCGGCAACGGCTAGCAGAGCCAGGATGAAAAGACTGAATACTTGGATTTTCATAGCGCTGGGTTTTCAATTGGTTCTAGGCATTGGATACATGCTGGCTCTCAGAGTTCCGATTTTGTCGCGTTCGGGATATGAGAAAAGCTCCCGCCGCGAGAAAGATAGCTACGCCGGGACCGAATGCCCAAGCAATGGCTCTCTCAGTTGAATAGTCTTGGGAGAGGGACCCTTCTTCGTAGCCGATAGCGGAAAGCAATAACCCGGAGCAGGCTATCCCTAAAGCTCGGGCCACTTTCGAAAGCATGCGCCAGATGCCGTAGTAGGCGCCGGATACGTCTCGTGATTGGCTTTCCTTTTCCGATTCGACGAAATCGGAAAATAGGGAGTCGAGCAGGACAATGCTGGATACGAGTATCCCACCGATGCTGGCGACAAGAATGACCCATGAAATCGCTTTGGGCGGGATCGATGGATAGGCGATAGAAGAGATAATGGCCAGAGCAGCTACGGTGGAAAGAAATAAAGTCGTCTTGGCGAAGCGATTTGCGAGACGCACCCAGATGGGCGCGGAGGCTATGATGAATATAGTTAGCATCAGTATGGTTAGCCCGAATTGTTCCTCAGTGAATTTCAGTGTCGATCGATAATAGGGAAGGGCCAAGCTAGAGTTGAACGAGCGACCGATAGCGATTGCTACGAACCCGAAAGCCAAGTATCGAAAAAGCGGTGATCCCAGGGCTTGCTTGAAAATGGCTCCGGTATTGTAGGGAGCAGATGGAATGCTCTTTCGTCGATCGGTGTGCCCTCGAAGGAATTTCAAAATTGTAATGGCGGAAAAAATACAACCTACTCCAGCGATTATTCCTAAGGCTATCCCGGTGGTAGCTCGGGAAGACAGGAGCTCTTCAATGCTTGGCTGGGGATTACCTGGCGAAAAGTGGGCGGGCAGCCCTATGCCAACGAGTAGCCCGATAGAGCCTAGGACGATTCGCCATCCGAAGAAAGAAGCTCGCTCCTTTTCCCCGGCTGATACATCGTTGATCAAGGCCAGGTAGGGCACGCTGTACAGGGTCATGGCAGTATTGACGACCAGATACCATATTAGCAATTGGTTGAATAGGACGGTTTGGCTGGCGCCCGTTTCAGGAGAAAATAGGAAACTGAAGCCAACACCAAGAAGGACTGCTCCCATGAGCAAGTAGGGTACACGACGACCGAGCAGGGAGTCCGAGGAAGTTTTGTCTGAGATGATCCCCATTAGAGGATCGCTTATGGCGTCCCAAAAAACGGCTACGGCGATGGCGAGTCCGGCTAGGGAGGGTTTCAAGCCGGCAAGAATGTAGAGTTCGAGCAGATAGACTTGGAGCATCAATTCGACCGCCCCAAGTCCGATGGATGCCGTCCCGTAACCGGCTTTTGTGGGCCATCTTATCGTGTCCTCGTTTTGCATGTAAAGTGGTTGGGCTCTGCGATTGGAAATTTAGCCTGCGCTAACCAGGTTTAACGAAGAGAATACTAGCACACTGCCCTAGAGAGGCGGTTTTGATCCGGTCAATAATTGTTCAAATGTCTCGCAGAGTCGTCGTTGGCCCGTACGGTACGTTGAGTAGTGGGTAGCATGAGTAGTGAAAACAGCAAGACCATTGCGGGCATTGGGCTAGTGCTTTTGCTGGGAGTGGCCTTCGCTTGGGCAGGGAGCTATGGGGGAGCGTCTTTTGCTGGAATCCCCGTGTTCACTATTGGGGTGGTCATTGCTTTCTTGATCCAATGGATAGCGTTTGTACCAGCGATGCTGAAGCGAACGGAAAAGTTTTTCGATCTGGTAGGGAGCATTACGTACTTATCGGTCACCCTTCTGTCTTTGGCCGTAGTTCCCGAGGCGGACCTGCGTTCCTATTTGCTGGCTGCCATGGTTTGCATTTGGGCGGGGCGCCTGGGGAGCTTTCTGTTTATCCGTATTCATAAAGCGGGGAGCGATCAGCGGTTCGACAAGCTAAAGAACTCGTTTGTCCAATTCATTGGAGCCTGGACTTTGCAAGGATTGTGGGTCACCTTTACCTTGGCAGCCGCATTGGCGGGAATTACTTCGGCCAAACGAGAGCCGATCGGAGCGCTGGCCCTGTTTGGAGCGCTAATATGGCTGAGCGGTTTTCTGCTAGAGGCAATCGCGGACTATCAAAAATCGGCCTTCAAGAAGGATCCGGGGAATCGAGATAGGTTTATTCAATACGGATTGTGGTCGATCTCCCGCCATCCCAATTATCTGGGCGAAATCATTCTTTGGGTAGGCGTATCAATCGTAGCGATACCTGTTCTTCAAGGTTGGCAATGGGCTATGTTGAGTTCGCCCTTCTTTGTTGCATTGCTGCTAATACGTATCAGTGGAATCCCCCTATTGGAAAAAAAGGCGGATGAAAAATGGGGTGGGCAAAGCGACTACGAATCTTACAAGAAAAACACAGCGGTTCTTGTCCCCAAACTATGGTGACTAAGAGCATGACGGGATCCGTTTTCGCTTCGAGCTTCACCGAGGAAGCGTGTCGCGGCCCACCTCTTGTAGGACAAAGAAGGGTGGAGCTCGATCCCGCCACTATCCATGCACATCGATCTATCCGCACGATAGAAGAAATCTTGTTTCGTTGCTGGTTGTAGGAGCGGCTTTATGCCGCGATCACATAAGATTATCGCGGGATAGACCCGCTTCTACGTTCGACGGCAACTTAAGTTTACGCCAATACGCAATAGCGGAAGCGAGGGTGGCGAGTAGCTTATGGTCAAAGACAGGATCAAACCTAGATATTCGCGCTATTTGGCAGTCCTCTATGAGGCTCGTTTCGCCGATTCTTGGAAGAGAGCGTATGTGTATTCGTAGGCTTTTGGCGCTTCACTCGCTCGCGGGCCGACGATGTTAAGCTCGTCAATTGCATGAGATCCAAGAAAACGCTCTAGGATTTTGGATCCCTCAGCACAAGAGCTAGCATCACCATCAATCGTCACTATAAGACTAATAGGCGCAGTTAATTGAGTCGGCGAATCGTAGATCCGATCAACGAAGCGTCACATTTAGTTCGGACAGCAGCCCTTCCACTTGAGTGGACCCGTTGATGGGTTCCCTCCGAGTCAAATCGGAGCAATTGACGTAGAGGAGCGAAGAGGGCGGAGTAACTTCCTATCAAAAAGCTTCGTTTGTGAAGTTCCTTCTTTCGGAATTTACGGAGAAGGAAGAGGGCTGTGATAAGGTTGATGGTAGCCCTTCTACGGGCTCAGGGTAAAAAGCATGAAGGATGGATGGTTCTAGTCGATAATGGATTGATAGACTAGGTTGTTGAACTTGGTCCGCAGGTCCAGGTGGCCATTTGGGGTCAAGTGGATCATCATGATACCTATCAACTCTTCGGTGGGATCGATGAAGAAACGAGTGCCGTACGCACCTCCCCAATAGTAGGTTCCCTCGGTCATTGGCTCGCCTGCCTCTCCACGATCCTCGTAAACCGCGAAGCCAAGGCCGAATCCTTTCCCTGGTCGTTGAAAATCCCCTACGTGGTCTTGGATCATTAGTTCTACCGTCTTTCGGCCTAAAAGTCGTTTGCCGTCAAGGGCCCCGCCGTTGAGATGCATTTGGCAAAATCGGAAATAATCCAATGCGGTAGAGGTGAGTCCACCGGCACCTCTTTCAAGGTCTAGAGAATTGCCCTCGTTTGAGGGAGGAACGAACTCGGCGATACCGCCGCCCTCTTGCGGAGAGTACAGCTTGGCGTATCGATCTTTTTGAGATAAGCCCGGATAGTGAGCGGTGTCGTTCATTCTCAGGGGAAGGAATACCCGCTCTCTTAGAAACTCGCCGAATTCCATACCTGAAACGACCTCTACGACCCGGGCTAAAACGTCAGTAGCATGTGAATACACCCATTTCTCGCCAGGCTGGTTCGTGAGCGGAAGTTGGGAGATCCGTTTAACCCAATCCTCGATAGTGTCCCCGAGCGGGGAGGTGCGGACATGCTTCGTGTAGTAGGCGTTGCTCGGATTGCGACCGCTCGCCGCCAGCCCGGAAGTATGAGATAGCAATTGGCGAATGGTCATCCGGGACTTTGGCGGAACGAGCGTTCCCGTCTTTCCCGTTATGTCGCCGGTAGAGGATAACATCGCATTCTTGAACTCAGGAAGAAATTGGTCCACGGGATCATTCAACTCGAGAAGCCCTTCTTCCCAAAGCATCATCACCGCCGTGGATGTGATGGGTTTCGTCATCGATGCGATCGAGAAAACGGTATCGGCTGTCATCGGGAGCTTGGCTGCGATGTCTCGATAGCCTTGGGCTTCCAGATGAACCACTCGCCCCTTGCGGGCCACTAAAGTTACCGCTCCGGAAATATAGCCGTCATCGATATACTGCTGGGTTACTGTCCCGATGCGTTCAAGTCTATTTTTCGATATACCAACGGATGCTGGATCTTCCAAGGTTGGCGTTGCATCTGCAAAGTAGGGACATAAACAGAGACAGCAAAGAGCCGTGGCTATGGAAAATAGCTGAGTTTTCTTGGGTGTGATCTTCATGGAAAAATGGGTCGGTCGGTAGAGATCGTCGACCATTTTGGGGTTCAACGAGATCTTCGCCGGGTAAATTGGGTGGAATAGGAAGCCTGGATACTTGCCGCCCTGACTCGCTGGTTCAAACCAAACTTAGTGGTAAGTTTAGGAATTGGCAGGGGGCGTCACTGGTCGGTAGGGCCCTACGAGCTCAAGAATTCCCATCCCGCACCGAGGGACAAATAAACAGCTGAGCAATTTGAGAATACAGTGAACCGCGATCCCAATGGGAGAGCTGGATACCCTTATAATCACCATGATGCTTCTATTGTCCCTCTGCAGTTGCAGTAGAGAGGCTGCGAAGGTAGAGCAAAAGCCAGTTTTTCTCGCAACTGGAGCAGAAACCGTGATCGCTGTAAAACCTGAAGCGTCTGAAGAAGCAGCCCTCAAGCATCTGCAGGATCCAAAGCGTGCGTATTGCCTCGGCAGTCCTTTGGGGTCCAGCTTCTCCAGCTTGTAGATTCGAGGTAGCTTATCATTTGTCGCTGGTTGGGCTAGTTGGCTATGGCGCGGGCCATCGAACCTTTAGGCAAAGCTCGACCTGATGGAGCTAAGGAGGGAAGCTTTCTTCGCCAGGGTGTTGAGACATAATCAGTGATCTCGTTTTAGCGAGCTTCGGACCGTATTTGCTTGCGTTGGAAAGTGGCGGGGTATTGTGGATTCAGATGCTAAAACTTTTTTCGTTATTGGCCTCAGTTCTCTTCTCTTCCCTTGTGCTAT
>MDTA01026127.1_pt1 | contig 11918 bp, 10 predicted proteins | sample 811151 | NCBI WGS metagenome assembly MDTA01 (sample SAMN05326648, study PRJNA326480) | marine metagenome | isolation source: seawater | place: Indian Ocean: South | collected 2010 | reverse complement strand
GCCAAGTCAGATGCCGAGCATCACGCAGCAGAGCTGCGTCGCAAGGCGGAAGACGAACTCCACTCGATGCGCACCCAGGCATCCAAGGAGATCCGTGCAGCCAAGGAAGCCGCCATCGGCGAGCTGAACGCTCAGGCCGCCACCATGGCAACCACCATTGCCGGCCGCATTCTGCATCGTGAAATCTCGGCAGATGACCAGCGAGACCTCATCGATGACTCGCTGAAATCGTTTGCCGCCTCCCACGACAACTGACCCGAAACGAACCTGATCATGGCGACTCATACCGACACCCTTGCTCGAATCTACGCACGCAGCCTCTTCGAACTCTGTGAAGAAGCAGGCGGTCGTGACAAGGCCATGGAAGTCGCCGATGAGCTGGAACAGGTCTGTGAACTGGCCCGTTCCGACTCGGCATTCAATGAATTCCTGGCCTCGCCGTTGCTGGAAGTGACGGCTCGCGGGGACAGCCTCAAGGCCATCTTCGAGAACAAGATCAGCGATCTGCTGCTGAGGTTCCTCCTGGTTCTGAATGCCAATGATCGACTTGGACATCTGGAACAGATCGAAGCCGCCATGATCCAGATCGTCCATGAGCAATGGGGTCGCATCGAGGTCGATGTCACCACGGCCCAGGCCATGGATGACACCGCTCGCGAAGCCATCACCGCTCAACTCAAGTCGGCCCTCGGCAAGGATCCGGTCATCCACTCGCATGTCAATGAAGACCTGATCGGTGGCATCACCCTCCGAATCGGCGACCAGCTGATCGATGGTTCTGTTGCAACGCAGCTTCGTCGACTTGAAACCGACCTCAAGAAGAGCGGCGGTCACGAGATCCGCCTGCATCCCGAACGATTCCTTGGGGAGAGCGTCTGATGACTCCTCGCTGGATCATCCTGATCCTCCTGTGTCTTCAGACAGGCACTGGACTCGCCCAGCCCGCCCCATCGGTCCCGCAACTCACGATCACTGGACAGAGCGAACTGGACGTTCCAGCAGACGAACTTCGCATCCGTCTCGGCGTGTCCATCTTCAACGAGTCGGTAGAGACGGCTCGAACCGATGTCGATACACGGATGAACGCGATCGTGAAGGCCGTCGGATCACTTGGTCTTGAGTCCAGCAAGGACTTCCACACGTCCCGATACAGCGTCCAGCCCAAGTGGAGTCAGCGACCACGCCAACGTGGCCAGGACTCGGACTGGAAGCCCTCGCTGCTCGGCTACCAGGTCACCTCGGCCATTCAGGTCAAGACATCGCGACTCGATGTGGCGGACCAGATCCTGGCCAAGGCCGTCAGTGCCGGGGCCAACGACATCGGCAGCCTCCAGTTCAATCTGGCGGATCCACGGACCAGTCGCGATGAGGCGATCGAAGTGGCTGCCCAAAACGCAATCAATGATGCACGAGTGCTTGCTGACGCAACGGGTGTTCAGCTGATCGGCATTCGTGAAATGAGTATCAACAACGCGGGCTACAACCCGATTCAAGTCCCGAGGTCCATGGCCGCGGGTCGAACCGCCGCCCCCAATGCTTCGCCAGTCATGGCGCCAAGTCAGGTCCGGGTGTCGGCTTCAGTAACCATCGTCTATGAGATCGAGTCCAACGGCGATCATGCCGCACATGGAACAGAGTGAGACAGGAAGGAATGCACCGTGAAGATCAAGACTGACGAAATCACTTCAGTCATCAAGCAGGAAATCGAGCAGTACGCAAGCCAGCTTGAGATCTCTGAGGTCGGACAAGTGGTCGAAGTCGGCGACGGCATCGCTCGCATCTACGGCCTCTCCAACGTCATGGCCAGCGAACTCCTCGAGTTCGAGACCAGCAAAGGCCCCGTCATGGGCCAGGCCATGAACCTTGAAGAGGACACCGTCGGAGCCGTCATCTACGGCGACTACCTCGCTGTTCGTGAAGGTGACACGGTCCGATCGACGAACCGACTGCTTGAAGTCCCCGTCGGCGAAGCCATGCTCGGCCGAATGGTCGATCCGCTCGGTGCGCCACTGGACGGCAAGGGTCCCATCGACAGCTCCAGCACGATGAAGCTCGATATCGTCGCACCCGGCATCGCTGCACGTCAGCCGGTGAAGGAACCACTGCAGACCGGTATCAAGGCCATCGACTCCATGATTCCCGTCGGTCGCGGTCAGCGAGAACTGATCATTGGCGACCGAAAGACCGGCAAGACCGCCGTGGCCATCGACACCATCATCAACCAGAAGGAATACTGGGGCACGGAAGACGCCGTGGTCTGCATCTACGTGGCTGTTGGCCAGAAGGATTCCACGGTTGCAGGTGTTGTTGACACGCTTCGTTCCAATGGTGCCATGGACTACACGATCGTCGTGAACGCAGGATCGTCCAGTGCCGCTCCACTCCAGTACATCGCTCCATACGCCGGAACGGCCATGGGTGAGTACTTCATGTGGCAGGGCAAGGAAGGCAAGACGCCCAAGCACGTTCTCTGCATCTACGACGATCTCTCCAAGCAGGCAACGGCCTATCGTCAGCTCTCACTGCTGCTGCGACGCCCACCGGGACGCGAAGCCTACCCAGGTGACGTGTTCTACCTGCACAGTCGCTTGCTTGAACGCTCCACCAAGCTGTCCGATGAAAATGGCGGTGGTTCACTGACTGCCCTGCCGATCATCGAAACGCAGGAAGGTGACGTCTCCGCATACATCCCGACCAACGTGATTTCGATTACCGATGGTCAGATCTATCTCCAACCTGAACTGTTCGCCTCGGGCGTGCGTCCCGCCGTCAACGTGGGTATCTCCGTGAGCCGCGTGGGTGGTAATGCACAGATCAAGGCCATGAAGGAAGTTGCCGGTTCTCTTCGACTCGACCTGGCGGCCTTCCGTGAACTGGAAGCCTTTGCTCAGCTGGGTACGGAGCTCGACAAGGCTTCACAGCAGCAGCTTGAGCGTGGTGCCAGGATGGTCGAACTGCTCAAGCAGGGACAGTACACCCCCTTCACGGCAATCGATCAGTGCATCTCGATCTTCGCTGGTACCAAGGGCATCCTGGATGATCTCCCGCTGCCATCCGTGCATGACTTCGAACAAGCCATGCTCGATCACTTCCGTGGGCCACAATCCGCCCTTCGGGACAAGCTGGTTGAATCCAAGAGCTTCAAGGGACTTGAAGACGAATTCCTGACGGCAATCAAGGAATTCAAGGCAGGCTGGCAACCAGCCTGATGCGATCTCGCATCGAGATCTCACTGGTCTTCATCGTGATGCTGATCATCACGTCAGGCTGTGGTTCCACTGCGCGAACCGAGGCCATGGGGTCACCCTCCCCTGCCACGGATCGGATGTCGGACGGCAGTTGGCCGGATGATGTTCTCCAGGGCACCTGGGAAGGAACCGCCTGGCGAATCAATTCACGTGGTGCCAGTCGTATTCTCGACCGCCTTGAGATCGCCTGTGAACCCAATGGACTGCTTCGTGTGAAACGCGAGTGGCAGACCATCGAGGGCGCAGGAGGGCACAAGGGTCGAACTCCCGTCATGAAGGATGAAGAAGATCTGATCGGCGTGTTCGATGCTCGCACCGGCCGATTTCGATTCGTGGAAATGGAAGAGCCTGGCACGATGGAGGGTCACCTCGTCGACCGCGACACGATCGACCTCTTCAGCACTCAACCTGGCCGCCAGCCATCGACCTCCCACGCACAGCTGCAAAGACAGCCCGCACCCTGATAGCCTGCCGATTCCTGTCCTGAAAGATGTCGAGCCTGTCCTCGATGCTGTTCTGATTCCCGAGTCTCAGCCTCCTGAGCCGATGAAGGGTTCCACATGACCACCTCACGTGAAAATCTGCTCCATGTCGCCCTCGAGGCCGTTTCGGCCGCCTGTGCAGTCACCCGATCAGCCCAACAAGCCCGAGAGGCCTTCGGCAGCCTCACCAAGGACGACCGCAGCCCGGTCACCGTCGCCGACTACGCCGCCCAGGCCATTGTCGCCATGACACTCAAGGAACGGCTTCAGGACGCCTCTGAATGTGCTCTGGTCGGCGAGGAGGACAGCGGCGATCTGACGACGGATGAAGCCACCATGACGCGTGAGGGCGTCGTACGGCTCGTCAAGACCTTCCGGCAGGGTGCCAGCGAAGAAGATGTGCTGGCCGCGATCGACTCCGGCTCAGATCAAGGGACCGGTGATGCCTACTGGACACTGGACCCAGTCGACGGGACGAAGGGCTTCCTGCGAGGCCAGCAGTTCGCCATCGCCCTCGCCCGAATCGAGAACGGGAAGGTCTCCCTCGGGGTGATGGGATGCCCGGGACTCCCGGTCGACCAGGCAACTCCCACGGATGTTCCAGACCCCGACGGTGTGATCTATGCCGCGATCGAGGGTCAGGGGGCTTGGGAATACGCCGGCTGCGATCCGAACAGAGAACCGATGCGGATCTCATGCGACCACTGGTCCGCGGATCGTCCCTTGAGATATTGCGGATCGGTCGAGAAAGCGCACGGCAGCATGTCGGACGCCGCCAGACTCATTGAATCTCTTGGAGGCGGCAATCGGGTCGCAGTCGACAGTCAGTGCAAGTACGCCATCGTGGCACGAGGTCAGGCGGACGCCTATCTCCGGATGCCGAAGAACGCCGAATATGTCGAAAAGATCTGGGACCATGGTGCCGGATCGATCATCGCGACCGAGTCCGGTGCCAAAGTTTCGGACATCCACGGCAAACCGCTGGACTTCGGACATGGTCGATTGCTGAAGGCGAATTCCGGCGTGATCGTTGCGGTCCCCGGGCTCCATGAAAAGTTGATCGATGGCATCCGTGATCTTGATTTAGGTCCAGCCAAGACGGCGTAATACTGGCAGGCAGCTCATGGGATTTGACGCTTGGTTCACTCTGGCAACGATCGGTCTTGTAATGGCCGCGCTTGTCAGCAACCGAATGCAGGTCGACACGGCCATGCTTGGTGGGCTGGTCCTGCTGATGGTCTTTGATGTCGTTGAGTTCCAGCAGGCTGCATCTGGATTCGCATCGACCGCAGTCCTGATGATCGGAGGTCTCTTCGTCGTCGCAGCGGGGCTGGAGGAGACCGGAGCCCTGTCACTGTTCTCGGACAAGCTGCTGGGCAGGCCACGTTCGATTCCGCAGGCTCATCTCCGATTGCTCCCGCCAGTCGCACTGTGCTCAGGATTCATGAACAACACGCCGATCGTCGCGATGTGTCTGCCGGTGGTCCGCGACTGGGCCAAGAGACAGCGGCTGAGCAGCTCTCATCTCCTCATGCCACTGAGCTTCGCGGCGATCTTGGGCGGCAAACTCACCCTGATCGGAACCGCATCCAACGTCGTCGTGATGGAAGAGTTCACGACATGGCTGCAGCACGACCATCCCTGGCTGGCGGAGATCGGCTTCACACCACTTCCGCCATGGCTCGAATTCTTCGGAATCGGTGCCATCGGCCTTCCCACCGCGATTCTTGGAATCGCCTTGATGATGCTCATCACGACTCGCGTTCTGCCCGCACGGAATCCAGTGAGCAGCGAGCCCGATGATGTCCGTGAATATCAGGTCGAACTGGTCGTCCAGGCAGGATCCCCTGTTGCAGGACAGAGCATTGAAAAAGCCGGATTGAGGCAGCTGCCCGATCTCTTCCTCAGTCGCATCGAACGTCAGGGCACATCGCTTGTCGCGGTGTCTCCGGATGAAGTGCTCCAGGAAGGTGATCGATTGGCATTCGTTGGCGCGTTGGATTCGGTTCTCGATCTTCGCCGTCGCTTCCGTGGGCTTGAATCACCAGACCAGCAGACTTCCAAACTGCCGGTGGACCGGTCCACACGGCGGCTTGTCGAAGCCGTGGTCTCTGCTTCCTCGGAGCTGGTCGGACGGTCCATCCGCGAAGCGCGTTTCCGAACGGCCTACGAAGCCGTGGTGATCGCCGTGAGCCGACAAGGCCAGCAGATCGAAGGCAAGATCGGCGACATCGTCCTGAAGGCAGGTGACGTCCTGCTCGTGGAAACACACCACAACTTTGCCAAGTACTGGCGGAATCGCAGCGACTTCTACCTCGTATCCGATGTCGACAAGAGCCGACCTATTCGTCACGAGAAGGCATGGGTCGCCCTGCTCATCATGATGGCACTCGTGTTTCTCCTGATCTTCAAGCCTCTGGGGCTCGCTGCTGTTCCTGCCGTCTGGCTCTGCGCCTTCCTGATGGTCATGACTCGGTGTGTCACTGGAACCGAAGCCAGACGCGCGATGAACTGGCAGGTTCTGCTGGCCATTGCCGCTGCCATCGGAATCGGCAAAGCGATGGAATCCAGTGGCGCCGCGACCGGCATCACCAATTCTCTCGTCGATGCGGCGAACAGTCTGGATTTTGGCTTGACCGGGATGCTGATCGTGCTGTTCATCATCGCCTCCATCGTTGCACAGCTCGTGACACCGTTCGCTGCAGCCGTTCTGATGTTTCCGATCGCGGTTGGCATGGCGGAGAACTTCGCAGTCAACCCCATGCCGTTCATCTTCACCTTGATGATGAGTGTCGGCACGAGTTTCATGACACCGGTGGGATACACGACGAACCTCATGGTCTATGGGCCAGGCGGCTACCGATTCATGGATTTCATGAGACTTGGCCTGCCGCTGGTCATTCTGGCCGGCATCGTCACCATCATCATCACCCCGATGATCTTCCCGTTCTAGCCAGGTCATCAATGACGTGAAACTGCGAACGTTCATTTCCATCCTGCTCCATCTGCTTGGATCGATCTTCCTGTTGGCGGCTGTCGTCCTGATCGCCGCCTGGTTGACCGGAATCATCTTCAGTGATCGATGGGTGTGGTCGCAGTGGCTGTCGTGGATTCCCACGATCATCCTCATGCCAGCCGGTGGCTTGTGGCTGATCGGCATCGGTCTGATGAGACGATTTCGTCGTTACTGGCAGCCAGGCATCTGCCTGCTTGTCCTTGGCCCGTTCGTCTATCTCTACCTGCACTGGCAACCGGAACGAACACATGCCGACGAGTCCAGGCCAGGCATCACGTTCTGCCAGTGGACACTCGGGACGGTCCTTGCCAACGAGGAAGCCTATGGCGAGGTTCTGGTCGAACTCGATGCCGATGTCAGTCTGGTCGAAGGCGGTCGTCGAATCCGTTGGTCCCAACCCATCAAGGACTGGCTGGGACCGGAACAGACCAGTCTCTCCACCGGAATCTTCAGCATCCTGACGCCACTTCCAGTCGAAGAGCTTCGTACGGTCGTCTGGGCCGAAGGGATCTACGCAGCGATCCTGACCATCAACGGTCCTGGATTTGAAGTCACCCCGTTGAAGATCCTGCTCATCGATCTGCCCTCGGATCCGAACAGAAGTCGTTGGCAGATTGCCGCCAGGCTCGATGACCTGCTCTCCAAGGCCGAGTTCGATGAACCGGATCTGATCGTCGGTGATTTCAACATGCCCTCGAACAGTCGGGCGTTTGGCGGTCTCTTCAAGGGATACGCGCGGGCCTGGAGTGAATCAGGCGAAGGCTGGGGGCCGACCTATCCACGGGAATGGCCGATCGCGAGAATCGATCATGTTCTGGTGGGCCCGACGGTCGACGTCACCTCAATCAGGACAATCGATCCTGGACGGGGACGTCACAGACTTCAGGTATTCAAGGTCACAGCGGGCTCCGAGTAGAGACCCGGACGCTTCAGCCATTGTTTGAATGCGCATTCGAATCAATGTGGCCGGAAGATGTCCCACAAGGCTTCAATCACCTGGCCACCGCTGCCAATGGTGTCCTGGCCATCTGGAGGCAGGATGTTGCCCAACTGCCAGTCTTCAAGCCACTCCACGGAGAGATCCATGTGAAGGACGTTGATCCCACCATCGAAGTTCAGATCACTCGATCGTCTCATGCCGTCTGAAAGCAGGATCGATGAATAACCGTCTGTGAACAATCGATCTCGCCACTGGGATGGATCAACCGCGGGATCCCAGTACTTGTCACCTGCATAGTGGTAGTTGGTGTAGATCGTGCGTCCCGGATTGATGTCGTGATTGCCGAGTCTCATGGTCATGACCTGATTCAGATCCGACCAGTTCTGTTCATATTCGTCCCAGCCATGCGCACCCATGTGTCCTGGGGAATACAGGACGGAAGGCTCCTGCAGGAACTGATACTGGTAGAGGTGACCAAGGCCATCAAACCCGTTGCTCAGCCAGCGGGCATGCTTGCGATACGGATCGAACACTTCCAGCTGCTCGGGCGTCCAGGCTCGCATCAGCTCGCCGAGATCCAGAGGGGCATTGCGAAGGGCGGCACTCTCAGGGAGGTCACCCTTCTGGCTGTCGGCGAAGAGTGAGATCGCCTGACCGATGTTCCGCTGATTGGACTTGCTGATCACCCGGTTGGCAGCATCCCGGACACTGGCCAACGTCGGCAGGAGCAGCCCGGTCAACAACACGACGACCGACATCACGACAAGAAGTTCCAGAAGGCTGTAACCGCGCCTGGGCAACCTGTTCGGCTGCTTCATTTTCTGTTCAGGCTTGAACATCACTGTGTTCAGCGAACTGGGCACGCTGACAGTCCTCCTCTTGGTCTCCATGGGCCCGGTAACGGACTCATGGAATCCGGTCAGGAGCCTCTCGAGAGAGGCCCGATCTGAGCCTCCAGACTACACAATCCTGACAGGAATCCAGAATATTGCTGTTCAGAAAGTGCCGGAAAAACGCGGTCTGAGCCACAAATGGCCCTGAATGGCCCAAAACAGCTCCGGATTGTCTTCGACCCCGTCGTATCTTGTGGGAACCGGAAGCCTTGACCCTGCGGAATGAACCCTAGATGGGGGCTCGATTTGGACCACTTGGAGTCACATCTCATGCAACGAATCGCTGCAGGCGAAGAGTCCGCCGTAGCCGAGTTGTATGACCGCTTCGGTGGACTTGTTTTCCGAGTTGCTCGGCAACTGCTTCCCACGCAGCCTGAAGCCGAGGACGCTGTTCAGGAGATTTTCGTTCGACTCTGGCAGACCGCTGACCGATTCGATCCTCAGAGAGCCAAACTCGTCACCTGGGTCATGCTCATCGCCAGAAGGCATCTGATCGATCAACTCCGTCGGAAATCAGTCAGACCAAAGTCCACAAGTCTGGAACAAGACGCCTTGCAATCACTTCCTCAGGAACACCAGAGAACAGTCCCTGAGTACCAACATGAACAAGCCACGGCGCTTCAACGCTGCCTGGCGGACCTTCCCGAACTTCAGAGAGTCGTCATCGAACGCTCTTACCTACAAGGATTCACGCTCAGAGAAGTCAGTCGACAACTCGATGCCCCACTTGGAACAGTCAAATCGGCCCTGAGCCGTGGACTCCAGAAACTCCGAGATCGCTCACTGACCTCGGAATTCCAGGAATGGGCAGCATCCTGACCGACTTCGAATCAAGGACTGATCATCGAAACCATGAAACCTTCAAAGACAATCTCGATTCCCGAACTTGTTGAAATGGCATCACTCGATGCCTTTGGACTCCTGGATGCAGAAGACGCACTCGAATTCGAGGATGCGTTTCTCGCCGTTCCCGAGAACGTTCGAATCTCGATCCGCAATCTTCAGGCCGAACTGGTCACGGATGAGCGACTCATCGGATCGGATGAACCTGATGAATCGCTGAGATCACGGGTTCTTGAACGCGTGTCGAAAGCCATTTCCGAGGGTGACCAGGCACTCCAGCCGCTGGCGATGATCGGGCCGGAGACCTCCCTGCAAGGCACGAACACAATCGAACGAACCGCCTTCAGCCAGTCGCTCTGGACCTGGCGTGCCGTCGCACTGGTCCTCCTTGGAGTTTCCATCACGCTCGCGGTCTTTGGAATCGTGGCCGATCGGAACCACCGTGACCTGATCCAGGCGATCAACAGTCGTCAGGCACAGTTCGTGCTCAACCAGGCACCGGGTCTGCACAATCAGATCGCATGGCCGACCGACAACCAGGAATACCTCGTCGCCTCACTGGTGGATCCTGTTGCCAACACGGGTCGTGTTCGGATCTTCACCAATCCCGATGGAACCAATCCAAAGATCGCCTATGACCTCGATCGACAGACTCAGCCTCTGACGATCTATGCGATCGATGAAGCCGGTGAGTTCGGTGAACCGGGAAGTGAGTATCTCGTAGCACGGCTGGACCCCAGAAAAACCTCTGCGGATGTCGCCCCGGGATTCAATCCAAACTGGCTCGGCAGAACCAGACTGGTTGCTCGAGACAGCAGCGGCCAGGAAGTCCTGATTCAGGTCTGAACGAACTACATGACACAAACACGAAAACCGCACGTTTCTGAACGTGCGGTTTTTTCATTGCCCTGAAGACTCCGCTCTTCGCTGCCATTCTTCCTCAAGAGGCAGCAGGCTCGCCTCGAGGTCCTGTCTCTCAGTGGACAACTGCTTGACCCGATCACCGTCGGTGTACACCTCGGGAAGTCCCAGTTGCCCATCGATTTCTGTTCGTCTGAGTTCCAGTTCCTCGATCTTGTCCTCGAGCTTGCGAAGACTCATCCGTTCAAGTGGATTGTGGGCCTTCGTGGGCTTCTCTTTGACAGGCCGCGGAGTTGGTTTGCGAGCGGCTGACTCCTCGGCCTGTTCAAGTACGGCATCCTCTCGTTTCTTGACTCGAAGCCAGTCCGAGAGGCGTCCTTCATGAATACGGACACCACCATCACCATCAAGGATCACGAGACGATCACACGTTGCTTCGAGCAAGGCGCGGTCATGGCTGATCAGCATCAATGTCCCGTTCCATGGTCCACTGCGGCCCAGCGCCGCCTCAACCTGCTCGGCCGAAGGGAGATCGAGATGGTTCGTCGGTTCATCCAGAACGAGTACGTTGTGGGCTCCACCGACAAGTGAGGCGAGCACGAGCCGGGACCGCTCCCCACCCGAGAGGGTGTGAATGATCTGGTCCTGGACCCGTCCACTGAACAGAAACGCCCCAGCGAGATCTCGAGCTTCCTGCTCAGAGGCCTGTCCGCTTTCCCGCTCCCTGGCCAGCGTGTCACGCAACCAGTGCCAGACCTCGAGATCCGGATCCAGATGATCCTGCTCCTGTCGATACCAGCCGATCTTCAGGCGTGTTCCGGTCTGAACATGGCCCGATCGAGGCGGAAGTTCGCCAAGCAGGCAACGCACCAGAGTGGTCTTCCCACTGCCGTTGGGGCCGAGAATGCCGATGCGTTCACCACGCTGGATCGACAGATTCAGACCACGCATCACCACCATGTCATCCCACGCCGTCTCGACCTCCTGTGCGTTCAGAACGATATCGCCGCTTCGGGGAGGCTCTGGGAGTGAGAGATCGGCGACCTGGACAGCACGCAATGGCTCTTCCATGTCTGCTCGATAACGCTCCAGCCTCGATTCTCGTCCACGCGCCTGTTTGGCCCGTTGCCCCGCCTTGTATCGCCGGATGAAGGCCTCCTCGCTACGGACATGATCCTGTTGTCGTTTGAAAGTCCGTTCCCTCGTGACTTCAAGTTCCTGCCGTTGGACCTTGTAGGCCGTGTAATTACCTGGATACTCCAGAACGCGCCCTCGATCGAGTTCCATAATTCGGTTGATCACACGATCCAGCATCCAGCGATCGTGACTCACGACAATGACACCACCACGAAAGGTCTCGGCGAGAAACACTTCAAGCCATTGACGGCCTTCGATGTCCAGGTGATTCGTGGGCTCATCGAGCAGAAGAAGATCGGGAGCCTCCAGCAACAAGCGAGCGAGCGCGAGTCTGGACTTCTGACCGCCGGAAAGCGTGCTCGCTTCCTGAACGAACTCCTCCTTGCTGAATCCAAGTCCGTGCAACGTCGCCTCGACTCGATGACCCACTTCCCAACCACCAGCAGCTTCGAGACGTGATTCCAGCTCGGATTGTTGCTGGAACAGATCCTCAAGCGT
>MDTA01146089.1_pt1 | contig 11919 bp, 12 predicted proteins | sample 811151 | NCBI WGS metagenome assembly MDTA01 (sample SAMN05326648, study PRJNA326480) | marine metagenome | isolation source: seawater | place: Indian Ocean: South | collected 2010 | reverse complement strand
TCCTCTTTTATTCTTAATTTTAGGTTAAATCCTTTATCTTTATAGTCCTGATACTCAAATCCAGGATATGGTTTATTTTGTAAGCTTGTATAAAAGAATGACGCTTCAAACCAATCGTATGGACTTGATGTTAATGTAATCTTTTGATCAGGAGTCCCATCATAAAATGTGATTCCATGTACAGATTCATTATAAAATCTTGCTGAAGGCATGTTTATTAATCCAAGCATGCCATGATTATTATAAGTATTATATTGAAAGCTATCTGAAAGAGAGTATGGAGAAAAAATTAAGCCTAAAAAAAAGATTTTTATTATAAATAATTTATTTTTTAGACATTTCATATTAAAAATTTTTAATATTAATTTTTGAATAAATCTAATCTTTAAGAACTGAAATTGATGCTAAAGAGACTCCAATATTTCCTAATATCGAGGCATATGCCTGAAGAGATTGTCTTCTTAAATACTCACTATTTATTTTTCTAGGTATGAAAATAACAGAGCCAGGATAGATATTAACTAAATCTTTATTATTATTCATAAATAAATTCTTATTTTTTTTAAGTCTAACTGACTCCCCATTAGGCAATAGAACATAAATTGATCTTTCATCTGCTGAGTCAAGCAATCCTCCTTGTTTATCAATGTAATAATCAACATCTTTATTTTCAGAATACATTACAGTACCTTGATTAGAAATTTCACCAAAAATATAAATATGGTTTATCAATTCAGGAATAATGACCTGGTCTCCGTCTTGAAGAATAGTATTTAGTGAGGGATTATTTTTTAATTTATCTAAATCTAATTCTACTTGAATCCTTCCTGACGCCTCTGAATCTTTTAAGTCTGATGCTATGGAAAGTATCGGAGTTAAGTCTGTCTCAGGATTTGATGAGGATTGATTCATAATCAGGGTTAATAAATCTCTATATAACTTATCATTTGCTAACTGATTTACTTCTTTTGCATTTTGATTAATAAATACACCGCCAAATGGATAAGCATTCTTTGAATACCCTCCAGCTTTGTAAATTAAATCATATACGGTCTCTCCCTCATTCATTAAATATGATCCGGGATTATTTACCGATCCGGTAATACTTGCACTCCTGAATTTAAATCTTCTAATATTTAAAACATCTTTATGATTAGAGTTAACATTGCTTAAGTCTTCTAAAGATTCAACCAATGCCCTTGTCACTCGACCATCCACAATTCTGTCGAGTGTAATATTTTTTAGATCAGCATCAACATCCAAACCATTTGCAAAAGTTACGGCCAGATCAAGAGTTTCGTCAGGTTTTAATTCATAAATCATTGGTCTATTAACTGCTCCATCAACGACTACGTAATTCTGCCTTTTTTCTACAAATATTTGATCGCCTGATTGAAGTCTGATGTGTTTTGGTGAATTACCGAAAATTAAATAATCATAAATATCTAATACATGAATTATTTTATTATTTCTTTTGACTTTAATATCTCTATAGCTGCCAAATTCATTTATTCCGCCAGCTGCCACAAGTGCTTGAAGTGGATTAGAATTTCCACTTAAAGTATAAATACCAACCATATATGCATTACCTGTCACTATGACATTAATATCTCTCATATTCTCAATTGAGGTAAATGTCTTTGTTCCAACATATGACTTTTCAACCCTTGATTGAATTTTGGAGCTTGCTTGAGCAAGTGACATACCAGATAAAGTGATTCTTCCAATGACTGGGATATTTATATATCCTTCTCTAGAAATCTCATACTCTTCAATAGATTCCTCTTGCCCAGTAAGCTGAATTTTCAATACATCTCCGTAATCTAATATATATTCAGAATCAAAATTCGGCTCATTTATTGGCATGTATGAAGATTGAAAGGAAGTAAAAAAATCTTGACCAAAAATTTTTGGTTCATCTGATTCAACCTTCTCATCTTTTAGCTTTTCAGTTCTGGATGAATCGTTTCTATAAACAGGTTTTTCAGATTCTTCCCTATCATTTATTTGATTTTCTATATCCTCACGGATATCGTCTGGAAGACTTTGAAGATAATTTTCATCAAAATTTTGAGACAGCAAAAACGACGTAAAAAATACAACAAGAAAATATAAGCTGGTTTTTTTCATGATTTAAACTCTGTAATATTGAATAATTATATACGATAAAGTAAATATTTATATGTAAGTACAATACAATTTCTACAGATTTGAATTATTTTATTGAAAGACCAGGTATTTGAACACCATCTAACTTTAAAGTATCACTAATGATAGAATCAAGCTCAATGTCAATAGCTTCAATCGTTAAAGTTTCTATTAACGATTGGAAGACAAATCTAAATCCAATTTTAATATGATTTTTATTTTTTTTATAAAAATCAAATACAAAAACACTTTTAAGATTATCTGATTTTTTACTGAGAAGCATCTGTTCCAGTTCTTCTATAAGCTTCTCATTTGATAATAAAAAAGAGATATCTCGTGTTGATGATGGGAATTCAGAAACTTTTTTATACTTTTTGTTTAATTCTAAAGACGAAGTTTTGTTTGATTCATATTTAAATACATTTTGAGGTAGATCAGCAATACTAATTTCTAAAAAAAAGATTTTACTTTTTTGTTTTGTTTTTAAACTTGATCTAGAAATCTCTTGAATAATTTTGTCATCTAAATCAATATCAATTTTTTTAAAGACATCCACTAAGTACTTTTTGTCTAATTTTTTTGAAAATTCTTTGTAATTATATCCCTGTCTTCCTGTAACAATTATACTTAAAACCTTTTTTGCTATTTGATTATTTTTTGAATTATATAAATCAGCGATTTCAAATATTTTTATACAGTCACATTGTCTATTTTCATTGTATAAAACATTTTCCAATAAAGATTCTTTTAGCCCGGTTCTTAAAAATTTTTTGCTCGAATCGAGAGGATTAATTATTTCAATGGATTTCTTGGAAAATTTATCGCTAAAAGGTAGATTTATTGCTTCATTAAAACCTTGCTCAATAAGAAAATCTCTAAGTATTTGAGATTTATTTTGTTGTATATTTCTTTTCTGATTTGAAATACTAAATTCTTTTGGTTTAATATTGTCATAACCAATTATTCTTGCAATCTCTTCAGATAAATCATTTTCATTTTCTATATCGTGTCTATATGTAGGAACTTTAATTTTATTGTCAATTACATTGAAACCAAGCTTGTGAAGATGTGATAAATAAAATTCTTTTGTAATGCTTGTTCCTAAGATTTTATTAATCTTTTTTTCATCAAAAGTAATTTCTTTTGTTTTAATGTCTTTATAATCTTTACTAAATAAGCTCAGATCAGTAATCTTGACATGCTCGCTAACAATTTGAATAAATCTTCTTAATGAAAATAATTGGAAATCTGGATTTACACCCCTCTCAAACTTATAGGAAGCATCAGAAATTAAATCATATTTAACGGATTTTTGAATAATTGATTCTGGTCTGAAATACGCACACTCAACTAAAACATTATCTGTTTTATTGCAACAAGATGTACTCATACCGCCCATGACTCCAGCCAAATTAATTAAATTTCCATCAGACATAAAAACGCAATTGTTTCCGGACAGATTTATTTTCTTATCAAGAAGTGTATGAAATTCTCTTTCTGTATTAATGTTATTAAATTCAATTAATTTACCAACTTTTTTAAAATCATAACAATGAGTTGGTTGGCCAATTTCATAAGCAACATAATTAGATATATCAGTAAAAAAATTATTCTTTTTGATATCAAATTCTTCAAAAAAGGTATTTAAATATGGCTTATAAGGCTTTATTTCACCCTCGATTTTTATGTTTAAAAAAGATATTTTTGGACAGTCATCAACAGCATTATTCACGAAATTCAAATTAAGGGGTTTGATGGGTCCTTGCATTGTTTTTAGATATAAATCCATTGGATAAAAAATATTTAAATCTCTTGCTAATCCATACACAGACAAACAATCTCCTCTATTAGGAGTAAACTCAATATCAAATATTTTATTTTCAATGGTATTTTCATGACCTAGCTGAAAAAGTTTTTCCGATATATCATTTTCAGATGGTTTACCTTGAAAAAAATCTAAAAGATGTTCATATGCTATCTTCATTTAAATTGTTTAAGAAAATCTAAATTAGATTTATAAAAATCTCTTATATCATTGACGCCATATTTAAGCATTGCGATTCTTTCAATGCCAAGACCAAAAGCTAGACCAGAATAATCCTCTGAACTTATCTCACAATTCTCAAGGACTATTGGATTAACAATACCGCAACCAAGCACCTCTAACCATTTTCCATTATCTGACATAATATCAACCTCAGCTGATGGTTCAGTAAAAGGGAAGTATGAGGGCCTAAATCTAATAAGTGTATCTTCTCCAAATAAGCTATAAATAATTTTATAAATTAAATCTTTCAATTCTGCAAAATTCACTTCTTTGTCTATGTGTATTCCTTCAATTTGATGAAACATAGGTAAATGAGTTGAGTCATCATCTTTTCTATAAACCTTCCCACCTGAAATGTACGAGAAAGGAGGTCTATTTGATTTCATTGCTCGTATTTGGACTGGTGATGTATGAGTTCTTAACAAATAAGAATTTTTATCAATGTAAAAAGTATCGTGCATCTGCCTAGCAGGATGAGTTTTTTTGATGTTCAACATGTCAAAATTATATTCTTCTGTTTCTATTTCTGGGCCATCAATTGTTTGAAAACCAAAAGATTCTAAAAATTCTATAATAAAATTTAATGTGGTATTTATTGGATGTTCTGTCCCTTGCTCAAAATTTATTTTTGGTTTGATATTTTTGTCAATCGACATTAATAAGAATGTTTTTATTGAGTCGCTGTCTCAACAACTTTTTTGAACGTCGCATTATCGCTTATTGCAAGATCAGATAATATTTTTCTGTTTATAAGAATATTTTTACTTGCTAGCCCAGATACTAGTTTTGAATATGGTATGTCACATTCTCTAGCTGCAGCGTTAATCCTTGCAATCCATAAAGACCTAAAATTTCTTTTTTTGTTTTTTCTATCACGAAAAGCATACTGCATAGACTTAATGTTTGACTGCTTTGCAGTTTTATATAGTCTACTTCTTGCACCATAGTGACCTTTTGTGGATTTTAGAATCTTTTTATGTTTTGCATGCGCTGAAACTGATTTTGTAACTCTTGGCATAAGATTTATCCTCCTATCAATCTAGAAACTTGTTTAAAGGTTGTTCCTTTTAGTTTATTTAAACCTCTATTATGTCTTTTTCTTTTAGTAGTTTGTTTTGTCAAAATATGATTTCTATTTGCACTTCTGCTTTTTATAGATGTGCCTGTTTTTTTAAAACGCTTAGAAGCACCCGAATGTTTTTTTAATTTATATCCCATTTATGAAATCCAAAAAATTATTTCTTTTTAAGAGGAGATAATATCATTAACAATTGTCTACCTTCTAATGAAGGTTCTTGATCAACTTGAGATATGTCTTTTAATTCTTCTTTTATTTTATTTAGAATATCTAAGCCCATGTCGCTGTTTAGAATCTCTCTACCTCTAAATCGAATCGTTATTTTAGTCTTATCTCCTCCAAGAATAAAGCTTTTAATCTTTTTTAATTTTATATTAAAGTCTCCGGTATCAGTTGATGGTCTAAATTTTATTTCTTTGACAGTGTTCCTTTTTGATTTAATCTTTGAATTAGAAGAATTTTTTTTCTTGTTAAATTTAAGCTTTCCGTAATCAAGAATTTTACATACGATAGGACTGCTATCTGAAGGCGACACTTGAACTAAATCTAAAGACAGGTCCTGGGAACGATTAAGAGCCTCATCTAGAGATACTACTCCAACTTTTTCACCATCCTCATTAATTAGCATGACTTCAGATGCATTTATTTTTTGATTAATTGGAGTTTTATTTTTAGTATTGATGATTGATACCTATGAGATAAAAATTAATAAAATAGCGCTCACTAAAGGATGATTAGATAAAGCAAGGAAGGTTTCTATATTTCATTATTGATGATTCTAAACTAAATTTAACTTTAGGAACATGTTTTTTTAAATTAAATACTATGGCTGAACATTATAACTCACCCAATTTGATCCTTTTTTTTCATAAACTTCTCTATGATTTAACCTCTTTTCATGACCAACCCAAAACTCAAAATAATAAGGAAAAAAAGAAAAGCCTCCCCAATAATCTGGCCTAGTTTTACAGTCATGGTTTTTAAGGCTGTCATTAAAATTATTTATAACCTTTTTGTAAGACGAAATATACTCACTTTGGTTTGAGCTTATAGCAATAGCATTCTTTTCTTTATTTCTTGCTGAGAAGTGGGAATCTGATATCTTTACTGAGGTCTTCTTTATCTTAGATTTTAGTCTTATCTGAGTGTTAATCTTAGGCCAAAATAATAAACAAGATATCTTATTACATGTCAGAATTTGTTTAGCTTTTGGAGAATTATAATTAGAGAAAAAAATCCATTCTTCATCAATAATATACTTTAGATTTACTATTCTACAATCAGTTTCTTTGTTGGTTTCATCATATGTAGATATTACAATAGCCTCAGTATTCTTTTGATTAGCTTCTAAAGCTTTATTATATGTTTCTAAGAACTTCAAATATGGTTCTGATTTATTGATATCTGATATGTCTTTAATCACTAATTCTCATTACCCTCAAAATACCTTAGTCTTTCGATGTCATCTTCAATAGTTGCATCACCATACTGAATTTCAATTATATGGCAAGGTTCGTTATATGGATTTATTATTTGATGCCATGCTTCTTTCTTAATTGAAAGAACATCTTCTCTATTTAATTTTAATTCTTCAAATGAATCAGGATCTCCCTCAGAATAATTGACAATACAGCCGCCTTTACTAACAAACCATATTTCATTTCTATGGAAATGTCTCTGAAAGCTTAATCCTTTTTTAGGGTCAACTATAAGTTCTTTTAATTTTAATCTGTCATCTGTAAAAAGATTATAGAACTTGCCCCATATTCTTTCCTCTTCATCAAATTGAAATTTTTTTAAAATCCAGCTTGAGAAATTCATTTTTTTATCTCCACCAACACTAAATTTAAATTCAATATCTTTTACTGACATTTCTGGAATATTATTTTTATCTCTATCTCCTCCATTACAAAAAATAATTTTATCGTCTGGATACATTTCTTTTATGCTTAAAAGTGCATTAATACAGCTCCCTTGATCATCATCATCGAATCCAAGAACCATATCAACCATAATTAAGTTTTCTATTATTTCTTTGCGCTCAGAAAAAGGCATAAAAAATTTTTTCTTTTTATTGATAAGCCACTGATCACTATTAAGCGCGACTATTAATTTATCTCCTAATTTCTTTGCTTCCTTGAAATAAGCTATGTGACCACTATGCAAAGGATCGAAGCCGCCACTAACAACAATAATATTCATAAATTATATTATATTCGAGATTCAAATTAATGTTTATCAACGATTAAATTTAAAAAAACTGCTTTATTTTGGAAAGATTTTTTAATAATAAGGTTGGGAATAATTTTAAATTATTTTTCCTTATTGCTACAGCATCCTCTCTTGTTTTTTTAACTATATTTCTTAGGTTTCTATTACTGGTTCCTCCAGTTTTCATTCTTATTAATGTATCTGGAATATATGAAAGTTCTAGGGAATTTGTCCAGAAAAATCTTAAAATTAACTCGTAATCAGAAGAGATGCTAAAGTCTAAATTATATAAACCAAATTTTTTATATGCGTCTCTTGTTACATAAAGTGTTGGATGAGGCGGCATCCATCCATAAATAAAATTTTTTCTTTTAAAAGCTCCAGCATTCCATCTTCTTATAATTCTACTTGGATTTGAATTTGCAACATACTCTAAGTCAGCATATATACCATCTGATTTATTTTCAATATATTTATTCGCAATTTTTGTGAGGCAATAATTATCAATAAAAATATCATCAGAATGCAGTAGCCCAATTAAATTTCCAGATGATAATGAAATTCCCTTGTTGATTGCATCATAAATACCATTATCCTTTTCTGAAATTAATACTTCATATTTAATATTAGATTGTCTAATAATGTTTAAAGTATTATCACTTGACTTACCATCTATGATTATTAATTCTTTATTTAAATAATCTTGATTATTAAAAGAATTGAGACTTTCAAGAATTGTCTTTTCACTGTTATAACATACTGTGATAACACTTATTTTTGGTGATCCTATATACTCAGTCATAAATCTTTGTTGAGCTCCAAATACTCTTCAAATCTAAACTGATGATTTCTTTTAAACACTCAACGTCTTTAATGAAGAATTCATTGTGGTGCTTGCATATTTGATCTTTTAAATAATTTCTGAAGCGTAATTCATCTTGATATTCAATTTTTTTTGAAATTGCTTGTCTGTATCTATTTAAAAAAAATTCTGATGATTTTTTAGATTTTCTTCCAAAATATCTATGATATGCAGAATGCATACTTCTTATCCAAAAGGGTGTCATCCATCTTGTTTTTTCGTACACCAAATAACTAGATTTAGAATTTGGTTTAATCTGTGGATCAAAATTATCTAAATCTTGGTCTATGAATTTTTGAAATCTATCCTTAAGTTTTTCTGGAGATACAGATAACTCCTCAAGTGCTCCTACAAATACATTTTCGGCACCAAATAAATTTTGACAGAATCGTATCCGATCAGAGTATGCAAGAAGATATCTTATTTCTTTGTGATATCTTTTAAGAAATTTTTTAAATGAAATGTTGTTGTAATTTTCAAGATGTGCAATATATAAACTTGAAAGAATATTTTCATGTTTTCTGATAAACAAAATAATTTTTTTTTCTCCATCATAAACTTTATGAATTCTATTAATCATAGTCTCATGAATTTCAGGTTTATGCCTCAAAGATCCAATAATACCCTCGGATGATACATAGGTATTTAAGCCCTTTCGTGCGGCTTGGCCGATAAATTCTGTAAATATTTTTTTAACTTCATCTTCATCATATGGACCCCAACTAGGATCAACTAAATTATGAAGCTTATATTTATGAAAACTGCTAAAAAATTTTTTTTGACTAAAAACTTGATTTTGAAGCCATGTTGTTCCTGATTTACCCCAACCTAAATGAAGAAAAAGTTTCACTATATACTTTCCTCTATAAGCTTTAGCCTTTTTATTGCATGACTTGATGCAATAAACCTCTCTTTGCCAAGATTTTGTGCTATTTCACTTAATTGGCGCCTATAATCCTCTTTCATTAATTGAAGAATAGCATCGCACAATGAATTAAGATCTTTGTCTTTATAAGAGATAGTAAATTCTTTAACATGATCAATATCTTTTACAAAATCACTTAATATCAAGGGCAAGCCGGTACATGCAGCATCTAAAAAAGAAATGGATTCGCTTGTCCATATACCTATATCTGATCCTCTAAAATATTTCCCTAAGATTGAAATAGACACAAAAGGATAAACTGTTACATTCTTATACAATTTTAAATCTTTGGATTGCTCACCCTCACCAATAAAGACTCCATGAATATTAACATTATTTTTTCTTAGTTTATTAATCGCTTCTGCAATGATAATTGGGTTTTTGTCGTTAGAAAATTTACCAGAGAATATGATAATCTTTTCGTCCTCTTGTAATTTAATTTTTTCTCTAAGGAATAATTTATCATGAGAGTCTCTATTTATAGGATGGAAATATTCTTCATCAACTGGTAAGTTTAATAATTCAATTTTTTTTTTATTTATTCCAAAAAATTTAACAGCAACTTTTCCACAATCTTTTGTTGGAACAATACATCTTAAAGAGCAAAAAGATACAAAATAACCTGGTATCTTTCTTAAGAAGAATGATTTAATTTTATCTTTTAATCTCAATCCAATTAAACTTGAAGAACTTAATCCAGTATGATTACCAGTAACTAATTTAGTTTTTGATAAAAGAGCATATAACGAGCACTTAATTGCCAATATTCCAGTGACCTGAAAAGTAAAAATTATATCTGGATTTAGATCTTTAAGACTTTTTCTAATACCAGAAATATTCAATTTTCCTAAAATAAAGTAACTTGGTAAAACTTTTACCTTAAAGCCCTCGTGAACGAATGACGAGTTGTCATTTATGCTGTTTTTCTTTGAAAAATCTTTACCAAGAGTTGATTCAGAATCACCCTCATTATAATAAGGCTTCTTAGAGGATGTTAACAATGTGACTTCATGGCCAAGCTTTGAGAGATACTTGGGGAGTGTATTGTTTATATATCCCATTTCTTTTGCAAAAGTCTCTACGACAATAACAATTTTTTTTGGATAATTATTCATGTATTTAGGATTATTTAAAATTGAATGAATAAATTTTGTTAGCAACATATTCGATTTGTTCATCTTTAATGTGCTCACCAATTGGTAGACTTAATAACATACCGCTTTGATCTGAATCTCCAAGCATCATATATTGTTTATGATTCTTATAAGCTTTTAATGAAGGCAGCGAGTATGGATAATGAATGCCGCACTCTATATTGTTAGCTTCAAGATATTTTTTTAATTCATCTCTCTTAGACGTTTTTACAACATACAAATGATAAACATGTTTTGCCCAACACGATTCCGATGGCAAGATAAGTTTATTAGAGTAATCTTCTAAATATTTGTTGTACTTTTCAGCGACTTCTCTTCTTCTTTCAATCCATTTATCTAAATATTTTAATTTCACTGAAAGTATTGAGGCTTGAAGAGCATCCAATCTAGAATTCCTACCCTCAATTAAGTGTTTATATTTTTCAAATCTTCCATGATTGCTTATTAGTTTCGACTTCATAGCTACATCTTCTGAATTTGTAGTTATACATCCTGCATCTCCATATGCTCCAAGATTTTTACCAGGATAAAAACTAAAACACCCAACATCTCCAATTGAGCCAACTTTTTTTCCATTACATAAAGATCCGTGTGCTTGAGCACAATCTTCAATAATTTTTATATTTTTATGTTCAGTTAACTTTTTTATAGCATTCATGTCGCACGGATGTCCATATAAATGGACTGCTATAACTGCAGATGTTTTATTTGTAATTTTTTTACTAAGATCATCTATATCTATTGTATTTGTTAACTTATCAGGTTTACAAAAAATAACCTTGTATCCTGATCGTGTTACTGCCTCAGAGGATGCAATAAAAGAGTTTGCTGGGACAATTATTTCAGAGTTTTTAGGAAGTTCTAAAGATTCGATTGCAATCTCAAGCGCATCAGTTCCATTTGCAACACCAATACAAAATTTTACATTGTTATAATTTGCAAAATCATCTTCAAATATCGACACAGCTTTTCCACCAATAAAAGATGAATTTTCAATTATAGTTTTTATTGAATAATCTATTTCATCTTTAATTGAATTATATTGTGATACTAAATCAAGAAATTTAACTTTCATTATTAAAACTACCTATCTCTTTTGCTGGATTTCCTGCATAAATCATGTTTTTTGGCACATCTTTAGTAACAACGCTTCCAGCACCTATAAGAGCATTCTTACCAATTTTAAGTCCTGGCAGAATGGTTACATTTGCTCCTATTACAGCATTTTCTGACACAAATACTCCTGATAGTTTTTCTTTTGAATCTTTTCTTGCAGGATATTTTGAGTTTGTTATGACAACTCTTGGGCCAAGCCATGCGCCATCATTGATAATGGTATGTTCAGGAATAAATGCGCCTGAATGAATTCTCACATTATTTCCAATAGTCACAGAATGCTCAATAATTGATAAAGTCCCAATACTCACATTATCACCAATAACATTATTTTCTCTAATATTTACTTTATTGCCTGTAATAAAATTGTTTCCAATA
>MDTA01007785.1_pt1 | contig 11920 bp, 12 predicted proteins | sample 811151 | NCBI WGS metagenome assembly MDTA01 (sample SAMN05326648, study PRJNA326480) | marine metagenome | isolation source: seawater | place: Indian Ocean: South | collected 2010 | reverse complement strand
GATGATGACCCCAATCGCCGCCGCAGACGTGAACGTGATCCAGAAGCCCTGCAGGGTCCATCCCAGCAGGAACTGCAGCAAAGAGGTCTTCACCAGGTCGAACCTTCGGTCACTGCCTGCCACTCGAACGCGACGGAACAAAAAGGTGCCGATGCGCGTCGCCCAGACGACTACCAGGAGCAAGGCGATCGTGGCATAGGCGTCGTAATGGCCGCTGGCAGCATAAGCGATGACGGAAACCATGATGAATGTCAGCGCGCCGACCAGATCGAAGAAGTGCTCGGTCTGCTTGATGATGGCTGGCACAAACGCCACCCATTGGATGGCGAACGCAAGGAGCGTGATCCATGCATACAGGTGCAGACCGTCCGCGAAAGGCTCGCCGGCGCTGCCGATGTAAGCGAATCCTGCGCCAAGCAGCGTGATGAACGGAATCGCGAAAAGAGCGACATACGAATCCCTACTCACTGTTCCATACCTTTCCCGATGGGTCCATGGCTAACGGTCTGCACCTGCAGTCCGCCCCAACCCTGCCTATTTCCGCTCGGAGTTTCGCATTCAGGACGTGAAGCCTCGGTGAAAGACTGGTGAATGGTCGGTTCCGCCAAAGGCCAACTTCAACGTCAGACTCGGCGAGCGGCTTGCAGCGCTAAGGCGTGATGTCCAGCACCGCAACTCCGTGCCGCGCGGTTTCAAGTGCGACGCTCGTGAATCGGATTCGCAATTGGCGCCAAGGCATGCTGCTACGCATCCCGCCAGTGACCACGTTATCAGTGTGAGGGCGCGCGCAGGGGAACTACGCGATCAGCACCCATGGCACTGCGGGCCGACCGAGAAGGCAACTTTACGACTCGTTCGCGATAGGTCATCAGGGCCACATGCGGCACTGTCAGCGTGGACAGTCCGATGAATACGACCAGCAGCAGCCCCACCTCGAGGTGGGCATTCGAAAACTGGTACAAACCGACGAATCCGACGGCGGTAACTGCTACCAGGGCACCAGCAGTCCACAACATCACGCGTCCAACGGATACCTCGCAGCAACTGACGGCGACAAGTGTATGGCGAAGCCCGTGCAATGCGCAGAAATACAACGCGAAGTACGCTAGCGGTTCGAGCAGCAGGCCAACGGCGGTAATTGAGGCAAGCTCAAGGGAAACATCGAGTCGTTTTCTCACGTTACGGGATGCGACCAGTAGTGCAGCGACGATACCCAGATGGCCCAGAGCGTGTAGGGCTGCGGCGATCTGCCGACCTGAGTCGGGGTCGTCGTGTACAAGCACTGCGAAAATGTCAGCGACCGCCGGTTGATGGCTCACGGCGGGAAGGCTGACCACCGCTGCACCCGCCAGAAAACGTAGTTCGCGCCGAAGGGACGGCCAGTCAGCGCCAAAATGCCAGGCTGAAAGCGCAAGGAACGCGGGGAGAGCCAACGCAGGCGCAGTGACCCAAAGCAGGGCAGTCAGGCCTGCCAGCGCGAGATAGGTGGCGAAAAACACAAGCGTTTGCCGGTAGCTGTCGAACAATCCGGCCTGGTATGCCAACACCAGGTCCAACGCACCGTGAGGTGCACCGAGGGCCACAGTGACCGTCAGGAGCCAGATTGCGGGTGCGGCGCTGGAGGTCAGGGAGTATGCGAACAGGGTGACGATGCACAATCCGGAAAAAAACCATGGATGAATGCGTCTGACCGTGCTGAGAAACATTGTGTGTCGGGGATTTGTCGGTAAAAAGCCGGTGACGGCACTGGCGTGCCGTCACCGTGGTAAGGGACGACGCTCAGGCGCCCTGAGGACGTGCAGCGTCTGCCACACCGTCCACCCGGTCATCGCTTGTTGCGGCTACCCAGATTGCGACGCCAAAGGCGATCTTATTCACCAGATCCGCAAGGTTGTAGGTGAGGTTGAGCGCGGCCGCATCGACGGTGCCGGTCATGTACCCGAGCACGTAGCCTATCGGGTAGATGGACCAACCCACGGTTACAATCAGCCGTAGCGTGCTGAACGCTCTCTGACTGGCTTCATTCGCTGAGTTGGCGTTGATACGGCTCGCTTCTCCGAAGAACACCTCGTAGATGATATACAGCCACGCGACCATGCCGATGATGAAGCCGAGCGTGTCGTCCAAAGCTCCGACCTCTCCCAGATATCCGCCGATCAGCATCACCACGGAGGCGACCAGAAGCCGCCAGAAGAGTGCGGCTGGCACAACGGCGATGGCAGCGAGGATCAGGTAAAACTCGATGATTTGTAGTGGGACGGTCAACAACCAGTCGACATAGCGATACACCGTCGGACTCTCACCTGTCGCCGCCCATACGTCGCGCATGTAGAAGTAGTGGATGGCCGCGATGAGTGTCACCAGTCCTGCCACGGTCAGCGATGTTTTCCATTTGCCTCTTGCCCTATCACGCTCGACGAAAAAGAAAACGGTCGCCGCCACCATCGCCGCGGAAATTAGCCAAAAAGTCACGCCTACAAAATCATCAGGTTTCAGCATGCTGTCCATCAGGTGCTCCTTGTCAAAGGTTCTGTAAGTTGATGTGGATAGTGTTTGTATCTGTGCAAAAGCTGTTCATTATTGCGCTGGCGCCGGACACTCTTCGAAAGCAAACACGACAGGCAACCAGCGTGAGCCCTTTCATGCTTCAGGCCAGGGCGCTCAGAGCGGCTAACACGGCCAAACATGAGATCGGCATGGCAGCAACGCCAGCAATCGTGTATAGACGCGAATCAACAGTGCGAGTCATTGGAGTCTCCTATGTTCATATATTGCACAGTTCATAAGGTGGATATCAAAGATGCAAATGTCAAGATAATGAGCAGTGCAAAATCGGTTCGGGTGCTCTGCATTTCATGTCTCGTCAGCTGATCGGCCAGTACGCCAACTGGTCCGAATTCGAAGCGGCCGCGCTAGACGACAAGCCAGACGCCTTGGTGTGCGAGGTGAACGGGCTCTTGCCGGACACTGCGCAGGCCGTTGCGCCCCTCAGGCAGGCGAACACGCAAGAAGTGTGCGCGGGTGGTATAGGGCTGCGGGTCATCTGCTTGGATGGGACGACTCGCAGCGCAGAGCGTTGCGTGACTGCGTTTGCAGCGCCGATGGAGCACTCACAGGTGCTTCGAGAACGCATGCGAACTCCGCCTCGGGTGCGGCGTACGGTCGGAGACGAGGACGTGTTCGTCCCCGTTTGACTGACCGATGACATCTGGCTGACCGAGTAGAAATCGTCCTCGCACTGGCACACCACGAGGCTTACAGCGCCGAGTGCGAGTCACGCAATCCGGAAGATGCCCCTATTCACGCACGGCTTTACGCAATCGCAGTGCGTGCGAATTTCGAACAGCTACCTATCGATATGGCCAACTACGACGGTATCTAGATTCCAGAAGCGGTCAGTAAGCGCATTGGCTAAATGGCAATTACGACCGGGGTGGGTGTTATGGGTTTCTGCAGATACTCGCGCTCAACCATCGCGCAGCGGTAATAGCCGACACGCCTGGCGGGACCTGCGCACGGCAGTGCGCGCAAGGGAGCCTGACGCTCGCCAGCACGTGCTCGGTGACGTTAACCGTTGCGCTGATCGTTCTTTGCTATTCCACCCCGCTAGCAGCGTTGGCTGCCAAGCTCGTCGACAAGGTGGCGAAGGTGAGCGACGGTGACACCATTACGGTCCTGGCGCATGGCAAACGATACCGGACTCGTTTGGGATGTATCGACGCACCGGAGCGCAAGCAGCCTTTAGACTGGACATCAAGCCGGTCGTTGTTTTGTCTCAGTGCTGTTAGGGTGGCCGCCTATTCCCCAACAGGAGAGACGATGACTGAACAGCAGCTGGGTGACGATGATGGAGTTGGGACACGTATTCGCGCTGCACGCGAACGGAACGAAATGACGGTAGCCATGCTCGCACGCCGCTTGGGCGTAGAATCCCGGACGGTTTCTGCATGGGAAAGCGGCCGTCGCATTCCACGTTCGAATCGACTGCTCATGCTGGCAGGCGTTCTCGACGTGAACTTGTTGTGGTTACTCGACGGGCGTGGTGACGTTTCCAGGACACTAATTGACACCGATATGCATGACTTGCGCCATGAACTCGAATCGATGAGTCGGACCGTGGCGCAGCTCAGTTCGACCATTAAGGCTGCGCGGCGAAAGTTAGATGTGTTGGCCGAGCAGCAGTAGTTAACCAAAAACTGTTCTATGTTCGCGCGCGCTTTCGTGAAGCACGTGAGCGGCTGAAATCCCGCCCGTTCGCTGAGTGATTGGAGGCCCGGCATCCGCCAGGTCATCTGGTTCTGCCGTCAACGCCTGATGGAGCGCCCTGATGTATCCAGGCGCGGGCGAGAGCATGCAATTACCTGATACTAGTGAAGACTCGCATGGGCTCGGAGCGCGACGTACGGCTTTCTGCTGGACGCGTGGACTATGTGCTAGATGGGATGAGCGTTGCCGGTAACCGCCTCAACTTCATTATTCTGGACGCGCGTCGAGATAACCCGTTCGAGTGCAGGACGCGTGGCAGGAGCCGTCGGCTGGCACCTGTGTGAGCAGCTTCGAGCACGTTGACCGCGTGCGCGATCAAGCCAGGCGCCGTGGCGCATGACGCCGCGACTTGAGTCATTGGAATAGAGAACAGGTCGCTGCTCATGCTGTTACGTCGACGCTGACGTCGAATTTTTCAGGCTTTCGCGAATTTTGAGTGCAATTTCCTCGCATTTTGTCGCTATCTCGAAGCATGTCCGTTCCTACACTTTTTCTTCAGGCTTTCAAAACAGTTTTGAAGGGCAAGGCGTATGGCTCGGCGACGTGTTAGCTCGAAAACCATGGACTACATCGCGGTGCTGCGTGTGCTGCCGCTGGTTGCGCTCGCGGCACTCATTCTCGGTACCGTGTGGACCGTCGCTCTGGTGACGATTGGCTAGTAGCTGGGCGGTGAGTCGTTGGAACCCGGCGGCGCCGAACTTCACGCACATAACTGCCCGGTCGTTTCGGAGACACCCAAGGTCCAGGCGGGACAATGGCTGGTGATACAGTCTTGTACTTCACAATGAAAACCGGAGAGATGGAATGAGTACAGTTGCCGCAATGGCCGACGCGGAATCCGACCCGCGTGTAAAAGCTGTTTTCGACGATATCCGCGCAACACGCGGCACGGACTACATCAACAATCTTTGGCGCTACCTGGCGTTTGATCCGCAGCTACTTGAAGAAACCTGGCAAGACGTCAAAACGGTCATGTCCACGCCAGGATCCATCGACCCGCTGACGCGCGAAATGATCTATGTCGCCGTTTCGGCGGCCAACAGCTGCAGCTATTGCATTCACTCACACATGGCGGCCGCTCGCGCCCGTGGGATGACCGACGAACAACATGCAGAGCTCATCAAAATCATCGCCCTGGCCGGAAAAACCAACCATCTGCTCAATGCGATGCAGGTGCCAGTGGATGACGCGTTCGACGCGGACAGCTGAGGGTTACCGTCTCAGTGCCCATTTGTGGCTTAGCATCTTCAGGTAGCGAGAACAGTCGCAGCCTTGTGCGTGTACCTCGGCCATTTCCAATGCTGAATAGCCCTTGATGTTGGTTGCGCTCAGGTCCGCCCCTTGGTCTATAAGGGCCGCAACACAGGCAACCCGGCCTCCTAATACCGCGTAGTGGAGTGGTGTCATGCCCACGGCATCTGATGTTGTCGGAGCGGCGCCACTGTCGAGCAAAAAACTCATTAACGACCAATGCGGCTTCATGACCGAGTAACTGAGTGCTGATGGCTTTCCATTGAGGGTCGCGTCGGGATGCAGGCCGCAGTCGCGGACAAGGTGCTGGACGGTATCTACATCATGTGTGGCCGCCGCAACGAGGAGGGTGCGGATATTGGTTTCGCGCCGTTCGCGGCGAATGTGATGCTCTCTTGCGGTTGCGAAATCAATGATCTGGGTTTGCATCTCGCTTTGGTGACCACGTCAGGATTTCCAGAAGTTGATATTCGTTATCGTATTAGAAATGCGAATGAGACTCAATTTCGTTATTGCTGTTGGCTCTATGCGCGAGGACACGCGCCTATGCCGTCGGTGTCAGGGAAATGGTCATGCACCATCGACCCGCACGGTGCCGATGGACGGTCAGGCTGGAAGTTGGTGTGCGTCAGCATGGTGATTGGTGCTGGCATGGGACGATGCATTGGACAACGCCAAGTTCCCTGCGTCAGGGGAACGGGCGTCAGTTGTGCCTCGCCTCGCGTTCAATCGCCTCGACGATCAGCTGACGCGCTTCTCCTGCGTTGCCCCAGCGCAAAACCTTGACCCACTTGTCGGGTTTCAGAACTCTGTAATGCTCGAAGAAGTGCTGGATCCGCTGCAGCGTGATAGCGGGCAGGTCGGCGTAGTTTTATACATTCACGTAACGTTGTGTGAGGTGAGCCGCGGGTACGGCCAGAATTTTCTCGTCCTGACCACCGTCGTCTTCCATGATCAGTACACCAACGGGACTTCAATGATGTCGTTCGGCGGGTTATTACCCATGGCGATAGCTTCGATGCGCAACACGCTACTCCGTCGTCGAATTCATTGGAGATGTGCCTGTTTTAGCAGTGACGCGGCGCCTACAACACGCAACCTTTGGCGGCGGACGAGACCAGGCGTGCGTATTTGTGCCTGACTGATCCCGGCCTGACCTTCTGGTTCAAATCGGGCGTCGACCAGGCCTGCATACGTGCGTCGATCTCGGTGTCTGGCAGTTCGATGTTGACGGTCCTGGCATTCGGATCGATGACGATCGTATCGCCATCGCGAATGGCGGCGATCGGGCCACCGCGGGCCGCTTCCGGCGACATATGCCCGATCAATATGCCATGTGAGACACCGGAGAACCGGCCGTCCGTGATCAAGGCAACGTCTTTGCCCAGGCCGCGACCTTGCAACTGCACTGTCAGCATGACCATCTCGGGCATGCCGGGTTCACCCACGGGCCCAACATTGCGGACAACAATGACATCGCCTTTTTGAATGCTGTCCGCGCGGATGGCCGCCATCGCTTCGGCCTCACTTTCGAACACACGGGCGGGTCCGCGAAACTCGCCTTCAGCCAGGGTTTTGCCACTCAATTTCAGTACGCAGCTGTCTGGTGCCAGATTGCCACGTAACACGGAAATGTGGTTGTTGGGCGGTGCCACCGGGTGGGTTACGGGCCGCACCAGATCTTGTTCTCCAAGTTGCGCGAGCGTTGGCGTATCCGCAAGGTTCTCAGCCATGGTTTTGCCGGTGACGGTCAGTACATCGCCATGCAAGAAGCCGTTATCCAGCAACTCACGCATGACAATCGGCACGCCACCCAGGTTGTGTAGTGACACCATCGCGTAGGGCCCGTGTGGCTGCAGATTGCCGATCAACGGTACACGTTCGGCCACAGCCTGCATGTGGTCAATTGACAATGGCACATCCGCCTCGCGCGCCAGAGCAAGCAGGTGTAAGTACATGTTGGTGGAGCCGCCCATTGCATAAGCGGTGGTGATCGCGTTCTCGAATGCCTTGAGCGTCATGATGTCGCGCGGCCGCGTGCCGTTGGCCAACATGTTCAGCAACGCCGTCACGGATTCACGCACGCGGGCCTTGGCGTCATCGTGTACATCGCTGGCCGCATCGTAGTCCGCCGGATGTGACGCCCCACCCGTCACCATCATTCCCATGGCTTCAGCAATCGTGCTCATGGTGTTGGCCGTAAACATGGCCCCGCACGTGCCGCTCCCCGGCATCACGGCCTGCTCGAGTTCTGCCAGCTGATCGTCAGCGAGGCGCCCGGCCTCATTTGCGGCGCGGCCTTCAACATAATCCATGATGGTGAGGTTGTTGCCTTTTTGTGACCACGGTGCAAAAGAGACGCATCCGGGCGAACTGGTACCGGGATACAGTACAAGACCCGGTACGTTCATCCGGGCGAGCGGCATCATGGCGGCTGCGCCGGTCTTGTCACAGCCCGAGATGACCAGCATGGCTTCACCATGGTGGGCCGAGTGCCCCGTTTCGGCGCAGTCCGCAAACAGCTCACGGGATACCAGACTGTAGCCGGCGTTTGGACTGCCCTGGGTGAGTGCGTCCGAGACGGCTGGCATGCCAACGATCAGTCCTTGCGCATTGGCTTGATCGAGTTCCGCTAACACGAGTTCCGCCAGGCGCTGTACCCGGTTATTGCAACGGTGTGCATTGGTGTAAGGGTTGGCCACCGTGACAATGGTGTCGCGACGGCGCACGGCTGCGGGGTCAAACCCGGCTGCACGCAGTTCTACAGTCTGACGGGCCCAGTAAGAAGAATTTCCATTGCTCACGGCAGCAACCTCATCGATCGTGGATGTTGTATCAGGAGAATCCTAACGCTTTAGGGAGCATAGGATGCGAAACGCGTGTTTGGTGACTTTAGCGCAACGTTGCAGAAGCCATCCGGGCAATTGTTGGTAGCTGCGCCGTTGGCGGACTCGCGTGCGTTACGGCCTTTCCAGAAACTTGTGTCCCTCGACCAGCGCTTGCACAGCACGGGCGAATGCACCGAAGCTGAGATCTATCTGTTGACCATCGCGCAGGGGATTCCGATAGGCAGCACTGGCAAGGTTTGGAAACTGGTGCGCCAATAATCTTCAAGGGTTGGCTGGAGCGGCAGTCGATTCACGCTAGTTGTGAGAGGTCTCACTATCTGACTCTTTTTGAACCAGAAAGGCCTTTTTGCATGCTTTCGTAGCCATGGCTTTGTTCAGCCCTGCACATCCTGGTGCGCGATGGGGCGTGGCACTTCGTCAACGGCAAAGCACACTTCCAACGCGCCCGGTAATGGCCCAGTGAATTCCTGCTCAGGTGTTACCTATACGAGGAAACATCAATGAGCACGACGATGGACGAAGAGATCAAGCGCCGCACGATATGTAGCACATGCAAGTCAACGCAATCCGTCCTTGCCCTGAATATCCGCAGCCGCTAGACCGCCCAGGCGCGCTTGTAGCCGCCCGCGCGTGGCAAAAGCCCACACGACGATTACTTCATCCGGCATTGGGCTATCCGCAAACGTGACGGTCATCGTGTCGTAATGAGAACGTACGTACAACGCGTCCTTGTGCGCGAGCGGCACGTCGATGCTAGTGCCAATGCCACCACGCTTACCGGTGGACGGTACCCACGCAACGCCGCCACCTATGGCATCGCGTACCGGGCCGGCACCGACGTTGGTAATGAACGCATTGCCATGTTCGTATTCCCCGGCGGCGCCAACAACAATCCCCTTGCCGTAACTCTCCACGACGCGGCCCGCGCCGAGCGCGACCGCGCGTTCACCAATGGCAACGCCAAGTGCGTGTGAGGGGGTAATGATGTCGTCTAAGTTTTCAGCGAATCGGCCAGCGTATGGGTTACGCACCACCGCGGCCACGGCAAATTTTGTCAACGCCTCGCCGTCAGCAGCCTGGTAGTTTTCATTGGCAGCCAACTCTTCCATGAAGCTGTACCATTTTCTAACCCTGAGTCCTTCTATGTTCTGGCCTTCGACATTGGTCATTTCGTAAGTTTCCTGATAGCTAACTTATTGCGCCGCCAGAGCGCCGCTACGAAGGGCCTCGGTGGCCGCCGTGTCTATGTCATGGGTGCCTTCGACGAAGACAACCGCAAATTTCTCTTGGGCTTGTGCAACCGTGTAGTAGCCGCGCGTTACGTCGCTGCACACGAGTTCAGGGGCGCGCTCGAGAGCACTTCCGTATCCGCCACCACCCGGTGTGCGCACTTCAACGCTGTCGCCCGGACCGAGCGCGATGTCCTGGTCCTTGGATAGGTGTTCCGGGCGGTACACCTCGTCGCCGCGACGCACACGTACCTCGTTGACGCCACCGTCACTACCGCCCAAGGCACCAAGCGGGCCTTCGCGACCGTGGTCCATCACAAACGAAGCGCGCGCCGAGCCGCGCAACAACTTCACCCGGTAGCGCAGCCCAAATCCGCCGCGCTGACGGCCTGCGCCACCAGAGCCCTCGTGCAACGCGAACTCCTCGAACAACACGGGATAGTGTTGTTCCATCACCTCAACAGGCGTGGACTTTGAGATGCCGATGGTTGAACAGCCATTGGAAATACCGTCGTTGTTTGGATTGCCACCATAACCGCCGCCAGAAATGACATACATGACGTAGCTGCGATCCTTCTCGGGGTCATGTCCACCCAATGCAAAGTTGCCACTGGTTCCCGCTGGGGCGGCAAACAGCCGTTCCGGGAGTGCCTCGGTCAACGCATTAAAGACGGCCTCCGCGATGCGTTGACTCACTTCGGCTGCACATCCTGAAACTGGGCGTGGGTAACGTGCGTACAAGAACGTACCGTCTGGATCTTCGATCTCCAACGGCACAAAGGTGCCCGCGTTGATCGGTACTTCTGGAAAGATGTGTTTCATCGCCAGATACACCGACGAGCGCGTCGTTGCGATGACGCTGTTCATCGGACCAGCACAAGGTGGACTGGAATCGGATAGGTCGAACTGCAGCGTTGAGTCGCGTTTGGTAATTTTGACGTCCACCGTCAGCGGCTCGTCCACCACGCCGTCGGAATCAACATATGCCTGGCCATGGTAGGTACCGTCGGCAATCGTATCGATGCGCGCGCGCATCTGTTGTTCCGCGCGGACCTTCAATTCGTCAATGCCTTGTTCGACGACATCTTTGCCATAACGGTCGATCAATGCCGTCAAGCGTCGCTCGCCCACGGTAAGCGCGGCCGCTTGCGCCTTGATATCGCCAATGCGCTGATCCGCGATGCGAATGTTGGACAAGATGATCGACAAGATCTCTTCGTCCATCACTCCGCCTTTGAATAGTTTTACCGGGGGTAGGCGTAAACCCTCTTGTTCCACCTCGGTAGCAGTGGCTGAGAAACCGCCGGGCACCATCCCGCCCGTATCGGGCCAGTGCCCGGTGTTGGCGAGCCACGCGAACAGTTCGCCTTGGTAGAAGAAGGGTTTCACAAAGCGGACATCCATCAGATGCGTACCACCCAGGTATGGATCATTGACGATGTACAAGTCTCCCGGCGTCAGGTCTTTCGCTCGCTCAATGACGGCTTGCGTGCCAAATTGCATCGTGCCTACAAATACCGGCAGCCCTAAATCACCTTGTGCGATCAACTCACCGGTCGAGCGGTGATAAATGCCGTCTGAACGATCGAGTGCTTCTGAAATCACGGGGCTAAAAGCCGAACGCACGAACGACAAGTCCATTTCGTTGCAAACTTGGGTAAGGCCGTTCTGGATGACGGCTAACGTGATCGGGTCCAAGCCGGAAGAACCCTCAAAACTGGACCCAGCATCATTCGTTTTCATTGTGTGTTCACCGTGATGATGAGATTGCCTGATGCATCTGCTTTAGCCACACAATTGGGTGGTAACACAGTTGTAGTATCGAGTTGCTCCACGATAGCGGGACCCGTCAACGTCTCGCCCGTTGCGAGATGGCCACGCCGTAATACAGGCGTAGACGATGTGCCGGATTGGAACCAGACATCGCGCCTGATGTCCGCGCGCGGTTCGTCGTCGTCCGTGGCCACCATATGCGATAAGTCGACAGCGGGCCGTTTGCCCAGCACGGCCGTGTGCACGTTGACCAGCACCGGGCGGATTTCCGGCAGAGCCACTTCAAAACGGTGCCAATACGCCTCTTCAAACTGACTGGCTAACAATTCGATGGTCGGGGTCGCTGTTTCGAGCGGAATGTTCAGCAGGTGACTCTGACCTTGGAACTGCATATCGACGCTGCGAATGACCGTGACCGATTCGATATCAACCTGTTCACGGGCCAACATTGCTCGCCCTTCCTCTTCTTGTTGTGCCAGCGCCTGATGAACTGTTGAAAGATCCAGTATGGCAAGTGGTGAGTTAATCGTGCGCACATAATCATGGCGCAGG
>MDTA01064703.1_pt1 | contig 11921 bp, 13 predicted proteins | sample 811151 | NCBI WGS metagenome assembly MDTA01 (sample SAMN05326648, study PRJNA326480) | marine metagenome | isolation source: seawater | place: Indian Ocean: South | collected 2010 | reverse complement strand
TAAGTATAAAATTTAATGGAAAAGAATTTTTATTGTCTTGTGAAGATGGGCAAGAGGAACATTTGGAAGAATTATTAATTCAAATAAATCAAAAATTTAATACCTTAAAAAATGATCTAGGTAATTTAGGAGAAAATAAGCTTTTATTGATAACTGCTGTTAAAGTAATGGATGAATATTACGAAACTAAAAAGAAAGTAGATCAAAAAAAAGAGGAGTTAAAAAATCTTTCTAATAAATTTAAAGAATTAAAAACTTTAATTTATGAATATAGAGATAAAAAAGAAAAAGAAATTAATGATCTTAATACAAATCATCATAAGTTAAAGAATGAAATTGAAATTAATCAAAAAAATTATGAAAAACTAATTGATGAAGCAGCTACTGAAATTTCAAACTTTGTTGAAAAGGCAAACTTAGAAAACTTATCCTAATAAATTTTTGTGAAAAAATCCCAATTAAGAAATAAAATACTCAAAACTAGAAAATTGAAAAGAAATACAAACTTGAAGATAAATCCAAAAAAAGTTTTAAACATTATAAAAAAAAACAAATTTAAGTCTAAAATTATAGGCGGATACTATCCATTTAATAATGAAATAGATTGTTTAGAAATATTAAAGATATTAAAAAAAAAGAATTATTTAATTTCATTACCAAAGATAAGCAAAAAAAACAAAATGAATTTTTTTACTTGGTCATATCAAGAACCTCTCAAAATAAATATATTTGGTATACCTGAGCCTCAATCAAGTAAAGTCGTTACACCAGATATTTTTTTAGTTCCTTTAGTCGCATTTGATCGCCATTTAAATAGATTGGGTTATGGTGGGGGGTATTATGATAGATATCTCAAAAAAGTCCTTAAGAAAAAGAAAATTATTTTGATTGGTTTTGGCTATTCATTTCAAGAAGTATATGAATTACCAATAAATAACCATGATATTAAACTTAATTATATAATTACAGAAAAGAAAATTATCTCATGAGATTATTGTTTTTAGGTGATGTTGTTGGTGTTTCTGGATGTAATAAAATTATAAAAAATCTAAAGAATGAAATAAAAAAAAATGACATAGACTTCGTAATAGTTAATGGTGAGAATGCAGATAAAGCTGGAGTTGGATTAACGAAAGAGATTTGTAATGATTTTTTTAACTGTGGTGTAAATGTTATTACTACTGGTAATCATGTTTGGGATCAAAAAGAAATAATGAATTTTATTGATAAAGAAAAAAGGTTATTAAGGCCAAAAAATTTATTTGGTCCCACCCCAGGTAAAGGTTTTGAGATTTTCAAAATTTCTAAAGATATTAAAGTAGGAGTATTAAACTTAATGGGAAATGTTTTTATGAAAAAATGTGAGGATGTATTTTCTGTTTCAGAAAAATTTTTAAAAGAAAATAAAATAAAGAGAGATTATGATTTTCTTGTTGTAGATTTTCATGGAGAGATTACAAGTGAAAAAAATGCAATTGGTTACTTATTTGATGGAGCAGCAACATTAGTTGTTGGTACCCATACACATATTCCAACTAATGATGCTAGAATTTTAAGAAAGGGAACTGCATACCAAACAGATGCAGGTATGTGTGGAGATTACGACTCAGTAATTGGTATGAATATAGAAAATTCATTAAATAAATTTATGAAAAAAGACTCCAAAAAACATTTCCCAGCTGAAGGTGAAGCAACCCTAAGTGGCGTAATTGTCGAATGTAATTTGAGTACTGGTTTAGCAAATAAAATTCAAAGCTATATTTTTGGGGATCAGTTAAAGAAAATATCTTAAATTATGGCAGGACATTCACATTGGGCAGGTATTAAACACAAAAAAGGTAAGGCTGATAAACAAAGGTCTAAAATATTTTCAAAATTATCAAAAGAAATAACAATAGCTGCCAAACTAGGGGATAAAGATCCATCAATGAATCCAAGATTGAGATCGGCAATTCAAGCGGCAAGATCAGCTAATATGCCAAAAGACAACATAGAAAGAGCAATAGATAAATCATCAGTTAATACAGGGGCAAATTTTGAAAGTTTAAGGTATGAGGGTTTCGGTCCTAATAAAGTTGCCGTCATTGTTGAAACTTTGACAGATAATAAAAATAGAACTGCATCAAGAATTAGAACTATTTTTCAAAAAGCTGGAGGAAGTTTAGGCACTCAAGGTTCTGCATCACATAATTTTAATCAATTAGGTATAATTAAAATTGATAAAAAAGAAATTACTGATGAAAAAATTTTTGAATTAGCTATTGAATCAGGAGCAAATGAGTGTATCTCGGAGCAAAATATTCATGAAATCCATTGTCCTTCAAATGATATATATAATGTAAAAAAAAAACTCGAAAAAGAAATAGAAAATTTTATATCTACTGATATTGAATGGATCCCTTTGAATAAGATAAATATTAGTAAACAAGATCAAGAGAATGTTATTGAATTTTTTGAAGCCTTAGATGAAGATGATGATGTACAAAATTTTTATTCAAATGCAAATTTTACTTAATAAACTATGTTAGTAATTGGAATAGACCCTGGTATTTCTGGATCAATCTGCTTTTTAAATGATGGAAAAATTTTAGATGTTATAGAAATGCCTACTATGACAGATGGAAAAAAAAATAAAAAACAAGTAAATGGTTCACAAATTTTTAATGAGATATCGAAAAGGATAAATAATATTGATGTTAAAGAGGTGAGAGTTGTAATAGAGCAAGTTTCAGCAATGCCTGGTCAAGGCGTAACAAGTATGTTCAATTTCGGCCAAACATTTGGAATTTTGAAAGGTATTTGTTCAGCTATGCAGTTATCAATGTATTTTGTTAGACCAGCAAAATGGAAAAAATACTTCAATTTAATAAATTCTGAAAAGGATGCCAGCAGGACTAGAGTAATTGAAATTTTTCCTTATATTTCGTCTCAATTATCCAAAAAAAAAGATTCAAATAAAGCAGATGCAATATTAATTGCTAGTTTTTATTACGAAACATATAAATCAGCAGATGTTTAATCTCTAAAAAAGTCAAATTCATGACACAATTAAGTGTGAGAAGGCATTATGGAAGCTGATATTTCATCACAGGCAGTTGGATTGGCATCAAGTGCAGATTTTTCTTTACTGAATTTATTTATTCGAGCCGATATAATTGTTAAATCTGTGATTGTTTTGCTTATCGCGTGTTCAATTTACTCTTGGGCAGTAATAATAGATAAATTTAGATTATTTAAAAAGATAAATCAAACAACTGAGGAATTTGAGACAAAATTTTGGAACTCAAAATCTGCAGAGTCATTTTATAATAACTTACCAGCAAATATTGAAGATCCAATGGCATTAGTATTTAAAGATGCGATGCAGAATTTATTAAAAAAAAGATCAAAAACAGATCTTCATGAAAGAATGACAACAATGTTGGAAACTGGAATTGAAAAACAAATGTCTAAAATAAGCAAAGGTTACACCTTTTTGGCAACTGTAGGTTCTACAGCTCCTTTCATAGGTTTATTTGGAACAGTTTGGGGAATTATGAATTCATTTCAATCTATAGCAATTTCAAGAAATACTAGTTTAGCAATTGTTGCCCCTGGAATAGCAGAAGCATTATTTGCAACTGCATTAGGTCTGTTGGCTGCAATACCTGCAGTTATTGCTTATAATAAATTTAATAATGACTCTATTTTATATTCTCGAAAATTGGAAAATTTTTCAAAAAGATTTTTAACTATAATTTAAAATGGCTTTCAAATTTAATCGTTCTTCAAAGGAACCAATGAGTGAAATTAATGTTACTCCTTTTGTTGATGTAATGTTAGTTTTGTTGATAATTTTTATGGTTACTGCTCCTTTATTAACAGTCGGAGTCCAAGTTGATCTACCTGAAAGTTCAGCAGACTCTTTGCCTGAAGAACAGGAGCCATTGACTTTATCTATAAATTCTAAAGGAGAAATTTTTATTCAAGAGTCTAAAGTTGAATATGAAAAAATTATTGCAAAGGTTTTAGCAGTTTCTAAAAATAGAACTGATACAAGAATTTATGTAAGGGGAGATAAAACAATAAATTATGGAAGAGTCTTGGAAATTATGGGTCTTTTATCAGGATCTGGATTTACAAAAGTTGCTTTGATTTCGGAACCTTATAAAGAAAGGTAATTAACATTGTGAATAGAAGTATTATAATATCTTCTGTTTTTCATGTATTTATAATTTTTATAACAGCTATGAGTCTACCTTTTCTCTCAAAAAAACCTATCGATCTTCCTCCCATCGTTTCAATTGAGTTGATTCAAATAACAGAAAAAACAAATATACCATTTGCTCCTAAGGCGAAAAAGATAATTGAAAAAGTTAAAGAAAAAGAAAAAAAATTAGTTTCTGAACAAGCCCCTCCCAAAAAAGTCAAAAAAGATAAGCCAGATGCTGTTCCTATGCCTGATGATGATTTAAAAAAAGTTGATAAAATAAAGGAAGATAAGCAAAATCCAGAGAAAATTGATGATGAAGTGAAACAAGTATCAGAATTTGAAAAAAAAGAATTGTTTGACCCTAATAATATTGCTGCATTAATTGATAAGTCTAAGGTTGAAAGTGCAGAGACAAATAAAAAAGACAATAAAGTTACGCAAGATCAAGTAAAAAATTTTGACAATGCCGGTTTAACTTTAAGTGAGGAAGATGCTTTAAAAGCTCAAATATTTGGTTGTTGGAGCATTCCATTAGGACTACCATACAATGAAAATTTGTTAGTTAGAATAAAGTTACAATTAAAACCAGATGGTACAGTTATAAAATCTGAAATTTTAGATCACGCAAGGATGAATAGACCTGGACAAGGTTTTTATAAAGTGTTAGCAGAAAGTGCACTTAGAGCAGTTAAATTATGCCAACCTTTAAGAGTCCCAAGCACTGGATACGAAAGATGGAAAGAATTACAATTAAATTTTGATGCAAGAGAGATGTTAGAGGGTTAAAATATAATATGAAAAAAGTTTTAATATCAATATTTTTAGTTTTTATTATATCAATAAAAGCATCATTTGCATTAATAGAAGTTGATATAACTAGAGGTAATTTAAATCCATTACCAGTAGCCGTGTCTCCTTTATCAATAGATGAAGATTCAAGAAAAAATTTTGAAAAAATTTTGGATATTAAAAATGTTGGATCAGAAATTTCAGAGATTGTTGAAAATAATTTAAAAACTTCAGGACTTTTTAATCCACTAGATAAAAATGCTTTTTTACAAGCACCAGATATAGCAAACTTGAAACCTAGATTTGAGGATTGGAATTTAATTAAAGCACAAGCATTAATTACTGGCAAAGTAACCTATGTTGATGAAAAATTAAGAGTTGAATTTAGGCTTTGGGATGTTCTTGCTGGAAAAGAAATGATGGCATTAGCATTTACAACTGTTCCAAATAATTGGAGACGTGTAGGTCATATTATTACGGATAAAGTTTATGAACGTTTAACTGGAGAAAAAGGATATTTTGACACAAGAATAATATATGTTGCTGAGGAAGGGCCAAAAACAAAGCGTATAAAAAAACTTGCGATTATGGATCAAGATGGTGCAAATAATAAATTTTTAACATTAGGTAATGAATTAGTTTTGACACCTAGATTTAATCCAACAAGTCAAATGGTTACGTACTTATCTTATTTTAGAAATTTACCTAGAGTATATCTTTTAGATATTGAAACAGGAACACAGGAAGTCGTAGGGGATTTTCCAGGTATGACATTTGCACCAAGGTTTTCACCAGATGGAAAAAAGATAATTATGAGTTTTGCAAAAGATGGTAATTCCGATATTTATACTATGGATTTAGAAAATAGAATCGTGCAAAAGATTACAAATCATCCATCTATTGACACTTCACCATCTTATTCACCAGATGGTAAATATATTTGTTTCAACTCTGACAGAAGTGGCTATCAACAGATTTATGTTATGAAAAGTGATGGAAGTAGTGTTAAAAGAATATCTTTTGGTAAAGGAATATATGGAACTCCAGTATGGTCACCACGTGGAGATTTAATTGCTTTCACAAAACTTCATAAAGGAAAATTCTATATTGGTGTTATGAGGATAGATGGGAGTGGAGAGAGATTGTTGACAGAAAATTTCTATCAAGAGGCACCATCATGGTCTCCTAACGGACGTGTTCTAATTTTTTATAGAGAAACAAAAACTGATGAAAAAGGAGAAGGCTTCTCAGCCAAGCTCTGGTCAATTGATTTAACTGGTTATAATGAGAGAATGGTCAAAACCCCGACAGATGGTTCAGACCCATCATGGTCATCTTTATTAAGTAATTAACCTTTTATATTAAGAAATTTACCTATTTTTTATTGTTTAATTCATTATAAATTATCTTGATTTTTTAACTTGAAACATCTATTTACTTGTGGATAACTTAAGACTTAGAAACATTGATTAAGGAGTAATAATGAAATTAAACAAAATTCTAAAAAACGCTTTTTTAATAATTTTAGCGTGTGTAGCACTATCTGCTTGTGCGACTACAAAAAAAACAACAGGACAAATGCAGGGAGATGTTTATACTGGAACTGATACAGTTGAATACTTAGCATCAGGTGTTCCTGATAGAGTATTTTTTGCTACTAATGAATCAGTCCTTACAACAGCATCAAGAGAAACTTTAAGAAAACAAGCTGCATGGTTGAGAAAGAATTCAGATATCACAATTGTTTTAGAAGGTCATGCTGATGAAAGAGGAACAAGAGAGTATAACTTAGCTTTAGGAGAAAGAAGAGCTAATGCTGCTAAAGATTATTTAATGACTTATGGAATTTCCTCAGATAGGATTTCAGTTTTAAGTTATGGAAAAGAGAGACCTGTTGACTCAGGTTCAAATCCATTAGCTTGGTCAAAAAATAGAAGATCAGTTACAGTTAAAGCAAATTAGTAATTAATTTTAAAGATTTAAAGACCTCTTAAACAGTAAGTGTTTAAGAGGTCTTTTTTTTGCCATTATTTTAAACATAAGTAACTTTATGAGGATTTTAATTAATTTAGTAATTTTTAAATTTTTTTTATTTTTTAATTTACTTGTTAACACATCTTTGTTTGCGGATAATCACAACATTTATGAAACATTAGAGCTAATTCAGAAAGATATAAAAACACTTGAGAAAGCAATTTACTCAGGATCAATTGATTTAGCTAGTGAAAATCAAAATTCTTCAAATTTTGACAACAATTCTGAAGATGTATTAACAAGACATTTATTAAAATTATCTGAAATTGAAAATCAATTTCAACAACTAACAAATAAATTTGAGGAAATTAATTTTAAGCTTGATAAATTGTCTAATCGATTATCAAAAGTCCAGTCAGATAATCAAATTAGATTTCAAGACATAGAAAATTCATTAGGTTCAGATGGAGCTAATATCAATCTAACAAAAAAAACTAAAGATGAAAATGATGTTTTACCCGGCAGTTCAGAACCACAAGATTTAGGATCAATTTCTTATAAGGATACTGATACAAACGAACAGACTCAAAAGATTGAATCTGTTGAAACGACCGCATCGATTGTTACAGAAACTTTTCAAGCTGAGGAAAAAATTTTACCCAATGAAACACCTGAAGCTCAATATGAATTTGCAACAAGTTTTTTAAGAGTTGGGGATTACCCAACAGCAGAGAGAGCGTTTAGAGAGTTTGTATTGACCAATCCAAGTCATGAACTAGCAGGCAATGCTCAATATTGGTACGCTGAGACATTTAGAATAAGACAACTATATACAGATGCAGCATCTGCGTATTTGGAAGGATATCAAAAATATCCTAAGGGAGATAAAGCTCCAATAAATTTGCTGAAGCTCGGTGTTTCAATGGTGCAAATTGGAGAAAAAGACCAAGGGTGTAAAATGATTAATGGTGTTGAAAAGCAATATCCAGAAGCAAATCAATCTGTTATTCAAAAAGCAAAATATGAGTCTCAGAAATTTGAATGTAGTAACAAAAATTCCTAATAATTTAAGAATTAAACTTAAGAATAAAAGAATTAATTACTTATATAAAAAGTTTGAAAAAACATTTAAAATTAACCAAAACTTTATTGTAGCTGTATCTGGTGGGTCTGACAGTTTAGCTCTCTCTTTTTTAACTAAAATATATTCTTTAAAAAAGAATTTAAAATCAAAGTATTTTATTATTGATCATAAACTAAGATCAGACTCCACAAAAGAAGCAAAGAATGTAATGAAAATATTAAAAAAGTTTTCAATTTCATCAGAGATTTTAACTTGGAGAGGAAAAAAACCCTTAAAAAATATACAATCAGTTGCAAGAAAAAAAAGATATGATCTATTATTTGGTAAATGTAAAAAACAAAGGATTAATAATCTTGTTCTAGGCCATCATATTGATGATTTGTATGAAAATTTTTTTATAAGATTATTGAGAGGCAGTGGATTAAAAGGCCTTGTATCTTTTGACACTAATACACAAATCAAAGAAATTAATTTAATTAGACCATTATTGGGATTTAAAAAAGATGATTTAATATTTATTTCAAAATATGTTTTTAATTTTTTTGTAAAAGACCCCTCTAATTATGATACCAAATTTAAAAGAATAGAGATCAGGAATTTGATAAAAAAATTTGAGGAATTTGGCTTAGACAAAAAAAAATTTTTATTGACTATTAATAACTTAAAGAAATCTAACCAATCAATCATCTTTTATGTTGATCAAAATTTTAAAAAAAATACATTTTTTAATAGAAAAAAAAATCAATTAATATTGAAGGAAAGTTTTTTTAAGCAATCTTATGAGGTCATTTTTAGATCTTTCTCAGAATCAATTAAATTGATTGGTATGAAATATCACACCCCTCGTGGAAAAAAAATTGATTATATCTTACAAAAAATTACAGATAATAGCTTAATTAAGGAAACTTTGGGTGGTTGTGTTATTAAAAGGGCAAATCGCACTATAATTATTACAAAAGAAGAGTAATTTTGACACTTGTTAAATTCAGAATTATTCTTATTTTATACTTATGAATTTTAAAAATATAGCTATGTGGGCAATTATAGTTTTTTTAACTATTGGCCTTTACAACATGTTTAAGAACCCACAAAATAATAACAGAGGTGGAAATCAAGTAATTTTTTCAGAATTTTTAACATCAGTAGATAATGGAGAAGTGTTAAGGGTCGAAATACAAGGCAATAATATTAAAGGAGTTTATTCAAACGGAAAAAGTTTTACGACTTATTCTCCTAACGATCCAAATTTAATTGAAAAACTTTCTGATAAAGGGGTAAGTATTTCTGCTGCGCCTATAGATGAAAAAATGCCTTCATTATTTGGTGTGTTGCTCTCGTGGTTTCCTATGCTTTTATTAATTGCGGTTTGGATTTTTTTTATGAGACAAATGCAAGGTGGAAAAGGTGGAGCGATGGGTTTTGGTCGTTCGAAAGCAAAAATGATGAACGAACTTAAAGGCAAAGTAACATTTAATGATGTTGCTGGTGTTGAAGAGGCGAAAGAGGAAGTCGAGGAAATAGTTGAATTTTTAAAAGATCCAAAAAAATTTAGTAGACTTGGAGGAAAAATTCCTAGAGGAGCTCTATTAGTAGGTCCTCCTGGAACTGGTAAAACTCTTCTTGCTAGAGCAATAGCAGGAGAAGCGGGAGTTCCTTTTTTTACAATTTCAGGATCTGATTTTGTAGAGATGTTTGTAGGTGTGGGTGCATCAAGAGTTAGAGATATGTTCGAACAAGGAAAAAAAAATGCACCATGTATAATTTTTATAGATGAAATAGATGCTGTAGGTCGTAGTAGAGGTGCAGGTCTAGGTGGAGGAAATGATGAAAGGTAGCAAACTTTAAATCAGTTATTAGTTGAAATGGATGGCTTTGATACAAACGAAGGAGTCATAATTATTGCTGCAACCAACAGACCAGATGTTTTAGATCCAGCTTTATTGAGACCTGGGAGATTTGATAGACAAGTTGTTGTCTCAAATCCAGATATTATTGGTAGAGAAAAAATTCTTAAAGTTCACGTTAAAAAAATTAAGATGGCTCCAGATGTTAATTTAAGAATTATTGCAAGAGGAACACCAGGATTTTCTGGTGCAGACTTAGCAAACTTAGTCAATGAAGCAGCTTTGTTAGCAGCGAGAAAAAATAAGAGAATTGTAACTTTAAATGAGTTTGAAGAAGCTAAAGATAAAGTAATGATGGGATCTGAAAGAAGATCTATGGTTATGACTGAGGAGGAGAAAACTCTAACAGCATATCATGAGGCAGGACATGCTATAGTAACAATAAATGAGAGCGCTGCTTACCCAATTCACAAAGCAACAATTATCCCTAGAGGAAGAGCACTTGGGATGGTTATGCAGTTACCTGAGAGAGATGAGTTATCACAAACAAGAGAACAGCTACATGCACAGTTAGCAATTGCAATGGGTGGTAGAGTTGCAGAAGAGATTATATTTGGTGATGATAAAGTAACTACTGGTGCTGCGAGTGACATTGAACAAGCAACAAAAAGAGCTAGAGCAATGGTAATGAGGGCAGGATTAAGTAAAGAGTTAGGCCCTGTTGCTTATGGTGAAAATGAAGAAGAGGTGTTTTTGGGTAGATCAGTTGCAAGACAACAGAATATGTCTGAAGAAACTGCTAGAAAAGTTGATGCTGAAATAAGAAAAATTGTTGATAAGGGATATGAAAGAGCAAGAAAGGTTTTAACAGAAAAAATTGATGATCTTCACAAGTTAGCAAAAGCTTTACTTACTTATGAAACTTTATCAGGAGAGGAAATAGAAAATTTAATTAATAAAAATGTTTATCCTGCTGATAAAAAAGATTTAAAAGTTGACGAGGATAAAGGATCTGCATTAAGTGCATTAGGTTTAAAACCAAAAATCGTCCATTAATTAGATGCTTAGATATTACACAAGGGCGTGTAATTTCTATTATGGTGAAGATTCTAAAAAATTGGTTAAGCAAAAAAAAACTCTTCCGTTAAACGGTAGAAAAGATATTTCATTTGATCAAATAGAAATAATAACTCGTAAATCTAAAAAAAAAGTATCTATAAAAAAAATAGATCAATTACCAATTAAATTAAAAATAAAAATTAAAGAAGATTTAATTATTATTACAAAAAAAATCAAAAATTTTTTGAGTTTAGATTTTAATTTACCAATAAACTTGATGGGAGTTTTGAATGTTACTCCAGATAGTTTTTCTGATGGAGGTAAATATATTAAAACTCACTTAGCTTTAAAACATTTAAGTAAATTATTCCAAGATGGCGCAAATTTGGTAGATATAGGAGGAGAGTCAACTAGACCTGGTTCGAAAACGATAGATTCAAAAATTGAATGGGGCAGGATAAAAAGAATTTTAAAAAAAGTAGATAAAAAAAAGGTAATTTCAGTTGACACTAGAAAGTCTGAAATAATGGAAAAAAGTTTGAGCTTAGGAGTAAAAATTATTAATGATGTATCAGGACTTAATTACGATAAAAAAACTTTAAATGTTTTAAAAAATTATAAGGTACCTTTCGTTCTTCAACATTCTTTAGGTAGTCCAGCAACAATGCAGAATAAACCTAAATATAAAAATGTGCTTTTAGATATTTATGATTTTTTTAAAGATAAAATTGAGTTTTTAAAAAAAAATGGAATTAATCAAGATAAAATAATATTAGATCCAGGTATTGGTTTTGGAAAAAATTTGAAACATAATTTGAAAATATTGAGGAATATATCAATTTACCATTCTTTAGGATCTCCTATATTACTCGGCGTCTCAAGAAAAAGATTTATTGGAGATCTTTCAAATAATAATGATAGCTTTGAAAGGATTGGAGGAACAATAGGGTCATGTATATTTTTAATGATGCAGGGAGTT
>MDTA01103329.1_pt1 | contig 11922 bp, 12 predicted proteins | sample 811151 | NCBI WGS metagenome assembly MDTA01 (sample SAMN05326648, study PRJNA326480) | marine metagenome | isolation source: seawater | place: Indian Ocean: South | collected 2010 | reverse complement strand
TGACTAAATACTCAATTCCACCTCCCCTGATGATATGGTGACTGTATTGATTTAATTAAAATAAAAAAGCTCTCAAAATTGAGAGCTTTTTTTGATGAATTTTATCTTTCTGATAGTACAAGCTGAAACATTTGAGTTTTTACCCGACTAGCCATGCTATACCACTTTTTAATTCTACTCAACCTCTCTTTTGATGATTTTGTAGTACTCACATTATTTTTGTGTAAATCCTGTTGAGAATCAAAGAACCTAGCACTTATATAATCACTACCGTCATTTTGAGGTGAAACAATTTTGTGTAGTCCATATCCTTTTAAAAGTTTATTGTTTTTCATTGACGATACTCTACTATTCATAAATTGTTCATAATCATAATCTTTCCCCGCTTTAATATCAAGAAAATTTAAAACAACTATTTGAGAGGGTTTACCATCAACTGGAGCAAACCCGCCTTTGAGAACTGTTTGCACAAAATGAGTGCTTAAAACCATTTTTCCTCTGTCTTTTCGAATTAAATTCATTTCAGACTGTGGAAACATATTATTAGGGTTTCCTACTCTCAAGGTTTGATCTAGGCCTTGTAAATGGGCAAAAATAAAAGTTGTATGTTCTGAGTTTGTCATTTCAGGATCAACAGCTCTCCACATATCCCAACCAATCTTTTCACCGGCATCGATTCTAGCTTTGTGAATTTTTGAGAAATAATTTTTTTCGGCTTCTACAAATTCAGCTGCATGTTCAGTTTTTACTTTAAAATAATGTAATCCTACATAAATTTCTTCTTGAGAAAACGAACAAAAAAAACTCAAAGAAAAAAAGTAAACAAATAATTTTTTCATAATATTTAGATTTTACTTATAAAAATAATAAAACATTCTTACAAGTATGACTTCGTCTTAGGAACTTTTATTCATTCTACACCTTTTGCTACAATATTTTACATTATCCCAATCCTTTTTCCATTTTTTTCTCCACTCAAAAGGTCTATTACATACTGGACATATTTTATCTTCAAATTTATTTTTTGGCATTTTTATTGTTAAAATATAAACCCAGAGGCAAAACAAGGAAAAGGGCGTATATGTTAAACCAAAATCCAATGAGAGGAACCAAAATCATTAATGCTATTAAATACTCTTTTTTCACGGCACTGGATTTAATTGTATTTTATCAATTTTAAAAACATATTGTAAATTTATGAAATGAAACATATTCTTTATCCACTTTTTTTAATTCCTCTTTTGTTGCATGGCCAAAGCTTTTCCGAAAATAATTCTCGAAACATTAGTTTTCATGGAAAAAAAATTACAGATAATAATATTCAAAGTTTTCAAGAAAATAAAATTGATTTTCTAAAAAATAATAAAGATGACATCAAAATTGAAGGTAAAATTTTATCTACCTGTCCTATGAAAGGGTGTTGGATGCGATTAAATGTTGAACAAGATACCATATTAGTTCGGTTTAAAGACTATGGTTTTTTTGTCCCTAAAAATGGATCAGTAGGAAAATCCGCCGTAATTAATGGTAAAATTTCTGTTGATACCTTGAGTGTAGCTCAACTCAGACATTATGCTGAGGATGCAGGAAAATCTAAATTGGAAATCTCACAGATTAATGAACCCGAAATTACTTTATCCTTCTTAGCTGATGGTGTGATTATTAAAAATTAAGTTAATTTCTGTAGCCCTCAATATCAAACTGTGAGAAAAAGTCCCAAATTATTTCATTTGTTTTTTTCCCCTTATAATTAAAATCAAACCATACATGATCGCCATCATTAACTTTGTAATGTTCAACTAAAATATTACTATCATTTCTGTAACTATATTTTTCAATCAACATACCATTATCATTATAAGAATCTATTAAAGGATCTGCACTGATATTATTAAAATTTTTCCAAAAATTAACAACAAATTCTACAGAATTGTAAACTCCTCCACCATCATAATAATCATTAGTTCCGTGAAGTTTTATAAGTGGAATCGAATGCGATGGAGTACAATCATTTTGAAGCATGTAACCTGAAACCGAACCAATAGCAGCAATTAAATTGCTTTTGTAACATCCCAAAGCATAACTCATCATTCCACCATTTGAGTATCCTATCGCATACACTCTTTTGTCATCAATTAAATTCTGGGATATTAATTTATTTATTAAAGCCTCAATAAATCCCAAGTCATCCACATCACTTTTATTGTCTCCACCCTTCAGGGCTGCATTCCAGTGGGAGAAGCCATTTAAATCACTTCCTTGAGGGTAGACCAATACAAAACGATTTGATTCGGCTAAACTTCTCAAATCAGCAGCCTGCATGTGGCCTCTTGCCTGTCCTCCAAATCCATGAAAATTAATTAGTAACGGTAATTTCTCAGATCCATCATAATCACTAGGAATATATTGAATATACTCCCTGTCAGATCCATCATAATTAATTATTTGATTTGTAACCCCATTGACAAATGATCCATTTTCCTCATCAGTTTTACATGAAACGATGACTACAAATATTATTACATTTATGAAAACAACTTTCATACAAAACTAAAAACAAAAAAAATTTTAAAAATTGAATAAAACAAATTTGAATAAATGAAAATCAGAATTATATAGTTATTTATTTTGTTCTTGCCTGAGCAACAATTTCCTTGTTGAATTTATTATCATCCTCAATGATAGAAAAAAAGCTCATCATAAATTTATTCATTTCGTCAAACGCTGATTCATTGTCAAATTCAGACTTCATTGAATTAACAATAGAAATGATTTGATCTTTTTTTGTTAAAAACTGATCTCTAATTTCATTCATTAACTCTGTATCCCTTTTGAATCCTCTGTATTGACGTTCAGTCAAGGAGCTTAAATTAAGTGTTGGGTTTCCAAAACCATAACTGGGATCCACCCATCCTGTCATGTCAAAATCGTATGGAAGAGGGATAAACTTCTTTTCAGCATTATACAATAATTTACCATTATGCTGGTATGCAACAGAGAAGTCAGTGTTACCGATCATGTATTGAAAAATTGCGTGTTGGACTGAGCCTGCTCCGTCCATAGCTAGTGGATGAACAAATTGTTCTACAACTCTACCACCAAATCTTTTCTCTAATTTACTATCGTCTTCGATTAAAAAACCTTTTAAAGAATATTTTTTTTCTTTTTTTCCTTTAGGCTCAGTAAATTCTATATTAACTCTCCTGGTTTTGAAGTGATATGGTGAAACTAACTCATAAACCTTATAAGCAAGATATTCTTTTAAAATGTTATCATTTTTTTCATCATCAGTCCTACACGGTAAAACAAGCTTCATCTTTTTGTTACCATCAAAAATGGTGTTTTTATAATTACTTTTTTTAATTTTCATTTTTATGGGTGGGAAATAACACTTTGCTCTTCTAAAATTACCTCGAGCTCTCAGCTCAACTGGAATACTTTTCCATTCATTTTGGTAATTATAAGCTAAATCTGTTTTAACATAAATTGAGTCATTTGTATTTTTCTTCATGCTTTTGTTAGAATAGTTTAGTTTAATTTCCATCGGAGTTTGGTCAGCATAAAATTGATCTGAATCTAGTTCCTTTTGAGAAAAACCGATAAAGAAAATTAAAAAGGAAATAATTGAGTTGATTAGCTTTTTCATAATAATTTAGTGTAGAATTTTTTTTATATTTTCGTTTATTGTACGAAATGTAATAAAATATTTTCAAATGTCAAGTTACCTTGTAATTTTAAATAGAAAAACTCTCATCGCTGTTTTAATTTCTTTCTTGGTTACCTTGATTTCATACAAGTTTTCAATTACTTACAATATTGATTTAACACTAATTAGTATCGCTATAATATTCCCTCTAGTATTTACAATTAGAGGTGCTTTTCGAAGAAGAGAAAAAGCCTTGGAACACCTAAGTCTTTTCAGGGGAAGTTTAAAAACTGTTGAAAATATCGTTAAGGGGTCAAAATTAGAAGAGAAAGATGTTAAAACCACAATGGACTTAATAAGAAAATGTAGCCAAGGTTTAATTGATTACTTAAGTGATGTAGTTAGCACGACAAAGTCTCATGATAAAAACATCGAGGAGCTTTATAGTTTTTTGTTATCAAAAAGGGATATTATTGGCGGTGGCACTTTACAAAAGGTCTCCAGATTTTTAAAAGACACTTATGATAGTGCAGATAATCTTGTAGGAATCCACACGCACCGCACCCCAATAAGTCTAAAAGCATACTGTCTAATTTTTGTTTACATATTTCCTCTAATTTACACTCCTACTATTATAAACAAAATTGGTATTGAAAATCCTCCCTACCTAACCTATTTTATAGTTGTTTTAAGTCAATTTATTTTAATATCGCTATACAATATACAAGATCAAATGGAGTATCCATTTGACAAAGAAGGTATTGATGATATTGATCTTGATCTTTACAATCTTGAGAGAGACAAATAGACGATTATAATTATTCTATAAAATTAATATTCCGTAAAATTTGATATTTTAAAAGTCAATTTCTTTTATTTTTATATTTCTGAACTCAACTGGATGTCCCTCAGACTGCAACGAAATATATCCCTCGTCTATTGATTCACCAATTTTGACTAAGTAATTAGATGGAACCTTGTTACCACCAACCTTGATATTAGTGTATGAAAGTACTGTATCACCCTCAACAATATGTTGAACTTTTTTATTAGAATTAACAATAACTTCAACTTTTACCCAGTCATCATTGTGGAATGTTCTTGAATTAGAATTATTACAATGTTTTTTTGCTAGTTTGTTATCGATATCAACATCCGTTCCAGGGCTGCATACATTAGCTGTTGTTCTTTCACCTTTATTTAATCCACCTAGTAATTGCACTTCAGCACTTACCGGGAATTCCTGATCAATTAACATGGTTGAAGGATCTTGACAATGTAACATAATCCCGCTGTTTTTTACAGACCAACCAGGGGCTCCTTTTAAATGTTTTCCACTAAACTTGTATTCAAGGCTCAAGTGATAATTTTTAAATTTTCTTTTGGTGTAAAAAATGTGTCCAAACTTATCATCAAATGAATCATAATTTTCATAGGAAACCTTTAAATTTCCATTTTCTACCTTGAATGTGTTGAGATGATTATCTCCGTAATCAAAATATCTAACCTTCATGTTCCACCCACTTAGGTCTTGTCCGTTAAATATTGATATCCAGTTTTTATCATCACTGTGCATCAAATTTTTTGAAATAAAGTTTCCAAACATTAGTAAAAAAAATAAAAAAAATAGAAAATAAAATACTGTTTGGAGTTGTTTTTTCATGTCATATTTATTTAAGTTTAAAAGTAATTCCAGCGAAATTTTGTAATCTTTCAAGCAAGAAATCTCCCATAGCAACAGAGGGTGTCAATACTCCACCTAGTTCATCTAGATTGTCTTTTGCTAGACACACAGCACATTCGGCTAACATTTTTGATGTTGAGCCGTATCCAGGATCCATATCCCCAGTTACCGTAGCAATTTTATTATCACCTTCATTGGTTTCAATATAAAACCTAAAATTAAAAAATCCTGTTTCTCGATTTTTTTTATTTGGTCCTTGACCCGGTTTGGGTAAAATCCAATCTAATATTTTCTTTAAAAAAGTACCTGGTTTAGCCAGAGTCAAAATTAAAAGGGGAAATGAAATCAAATAGGCCTTGATCTTACCAAAATATCCCTTTCCACAGAGAGTTGCCTCACTATACAAAAAATCTTTTCCATATTTAAAATTTGATAGTGCATTACTTCTTCTAACAATTTTAGTATTTATAGATGCCATAACAAAAGGGGCAATCCAATTATTAGAAATTTTATCAAAAACTATTTTTTTTAAATCTTTTTTATCGTTTCCATGCATGCTGCCTTGGGGATTTAAACCATATGGGTTTTTTAAAATCTGAAATATTTTTTTGTCCTTTAAAGCTTCGATTCTCACGTTACTCAAACTTGCATAGGTTCCTCCACTGATTCCTCCCTTTGCTCCTGCTAATCTCATATTAATACTTTTTAGTTTCTGCTTTTTAGCTGACAGTTGTTTTTCAATGTAGTAAACACCTACATCTGAGGGTATAGAGTCAAAACCACAAGAATTAACAATTTTTATTTTCTTTTGTTGGGCCTCCAAATGATAATTATCAATTATTTTTCTAATCCACTGAACTTCACCAGCTAAATCACAATAGTGAGTACCATTTTTAATACACATTTTTACCAAGCTAGTACCAAGCTTGGCATAAGGACCAACAGTAGTGCATATTACTTTAGCTTTCTTAGTCATTACATCAATGCTATCCAAATCATTAGAATCTGCAACAACAATTGGTAAATTTGGAACTAAAAAATTAGCTCTTATTGCATTTAATTTATCAATATTTCTACCAGCTATAGCCCAATTGAATTCCTTAGAAACACCATATTTATTTATCAAATATTCAACTACTAATTTTCCTGTGAAACCAGTACTTCCCCACACAATTATATCAAACTTATTATAGGCCATAATTTAGTTTTCAACGCAATAAGCAATAAAAATTATCATGTATATAAACAAATAAACTCTATAATAATTTCTAATCTTTATGTAATCCTTATTTTTTGGGTAGATATTAAAAATTAAGCCTCTAATTTCTTTAATAAATAAAGGCTTAATATTTATTTTCCAATCATCTGTTTTATATACAATTTTTCTAAACTTACTTCGAAAGTAAGTGCTTGGTATTCCCCATATCAACAATAAATAAAAATAGACTGACAGATTTATAATTTTTCAATGTATGGATAAATCAATATTCCTAATAAAATTCCAATAATTACTATTAATGCTACAAAAATATATTGTTTTAAAAATTCTTTACTCATAATAGAAACTAAATATAGCTTTATTTTGAAATATATTTCAACATTTATTTTTAAGTCAACCTATAAAAAATTTTTATTTTAAACTAGTTGTATATATTTGCAAATCGTTATGAAAAAAAAGAAAAAGCCTGATAATGTTGCGGATAACCCAAACCTGCTTCCATACGCATCAAATGTCGGGGCTCCTGCAATAAAGACTGAAAACATAAGTTTATGGAAAAACGAAAAGGTTTTTAAAACAAATAAATTCTTCGAAGCTAAATTCAATGAAATTAAAGATGAATACAAAAAACTAATTGAGAATTATGAATGGAATAAGTTAGTTTACGCGTCAGACTTCAAGTTTGAGCCTGATGTTGGTAGAATTTACTTTCTATATCAAAAGGAGGATGAAAGTTTATTTTTATCAATCATAGAGCCCGATATGTGGGACAAAGTTTTCATTGGTGCATTTAAATTGGATTCAGATAATAAGTGGGTTAAAGTTGAGAAAGAAGTTGATTAAATTCAATTCTCTTTAAAGAAATTCCAAATTCTTGCATACAATTTATCATTGGGTCCAAATTTGGCCATGTGGCCTGCCCCATTTACCAAATGATAGGTTACCATACGATTATCATCACAATCACGATAAGCATAAGAATCAACTTCATAGTTTCCCCATGTATCATTTGTTTTGATAACATTATTAAGCTCACAATTAGAACTTGATGCCCAGTTTTCTGCACTTTGCTTTGCTGACAGAAAAACATGTCCAACACCAGACATACCTCCTCCTGCTGGAATTAGATTATCATCTGTACCGTTTATTTGATAAAGTGAAATTGGTCTTTTTATAACAACATTTCCGATTAAATTAGATTGTTGACTTATTATAGGAGCTATGCCTTTAAAAATCGGCGTTTCTTTTGCGATTTTATTTATCATTAATGCACCATTGGAAATTCCAACACCATAAATATTGTCAAAATCCATTAAATCATTAGGCAGGGTATTTTGCTTTATAAAATCAACTATTTTTTGAATAAAAACAACATCATCAGCTTTTGATTTCTCCTTTCCACAGTTCCAACTTTTTAAATAACCTTGAGGAAAAATTCCGATAAAGTGACCATCATCAATCAGATTTACAATTTCAGTTGAATTTTGATAGAACTTGTATGCCTCTCCACCATTACCATGAAGAAAAAAAATAATGGGATATTTATTTTTCTTTAATTTTTTGGGTGCTCTAACCCAAAAGGGCCTATCAACATTATTGTTTTCTATTAGCTGAGGAATTGTAGCAGAATATATATAATTGTAATCTAGATTATTTTGATCTATATCTGATGAGGAACATGAAAAAATAATAAGCAGAAATATTGTTAACCAATACATTAAAGTAAATTTAGATAGAATATTGGATATGTAAAAAATTAATTAAAACTGTACCTTATATTATTGTTATATTTATAACAATAAGCAATCAAATTGTTATAAATGAAAGAAATTTTAGTTTTAGGTCTTGGTAAGGTTGGTTCGTTAGTTGGCACACTTTTATCCAAAAACTTTTCGGTTACAGGAATCGATCAAAAGGAACCACATTACAATTACAAGCTTCCCTATAAAACAATCAAGGCTGATGTTTCAAATTCAGAAAAAATGTATTTAATTATGAAAGATTATGACGCTGTTGTTTCAGCACTTCCTTTTTTTATGAATAGGGGCATTGCAAAAATTGCTCATGATTTGAGCATGCATTACTTTGACTTAACTGAGGATGTTGAAACAACAAAATACATACAAGAATTAAGCAAATCATCTGAAAAAGTTATGGCACCACAATGTGGCCTAGCACCAGGGTTAATTGGTATAATTGGAAGCGAACTAACCAAAAGTTTTGATGAACTTAGAGACATTGAATTGAGAGTTGGAGCGTTACCAAGATACCCTAATGGCCAATTGGCGTACTCTTTTACTTGGTCACCACATGGTGTAATCAATGAATATTTAAATGATGCAGAAGTAATACAAAATGGAATTAAAAAAACAGTCCCCTCTCTTGATGGTTTTGAGCACATTAATATTGAAGGACAAGAATTTGAAGCGTTTACTACTTCGGGTGGTTTGGGGACCATGTGTGATACGTTTGAAGGAAAATTAGATACCTTAAATTACAAAACCATTAGATACCCAGGCCATGGGAAACTTATGAGATTTTTAATGTATGAGTTAATTTTAAAAAATGATAAAGATCAACTCGAAAAAATTTTGAGTAATGCAAAGCCTCCTGTCGATGATGATGTTGTATATGTTTATGCAGTTGTTGAGGGATGGAAAAAGAAAAAAATATCTCGCAGTGAATTTTTTAAAGCTTATTATCCATTGAAAATACAGGGAAAAAAATGGAGAGCAATATCTTGGACTACAGCAGCATCAGTAGTAGGTGTTATTGAAATGGTAGCCTCAGGTAAAATTCCTTCAAAGGGTTTTATTAAGCAGGAAGAAATAGCATACTCAGAATTTTTGAAAACCGAATGTGGCAAATTATTTTTAAATAACTTTAAAAAATGATATTTAAAGAAAAAAAAACCATTCATAAAATTTTAAAATCACTTTTCGAGACTTACTCTGAAAGAGTTCCTGATGTAAAAAAAATAACTAATGCATTAATAAAAAAAAATATTATTAAAAGTCAACACGACATCATAAATGATCACATTGCTTTTCGAACAATGGGAGTTAAAAATCTTGGTATAAAATCTTTTGAAAAAATTTTTTTACACCACGGCTACACCAAACGAGATTTTTATTCATTTGAGAAAAAAAAATTGAATGCTTTTTGGTACTCACACTCCCAAAAAAATATGCCAAGAATTTTCATTAGTGAACTTCGAGTTGATGAATTATCTAAAAAAACTCAACAAATAATCTACAAATACACTGATAAAGTTTGTTCTGATCCAGTTGACAAACTTAACCTCGATAATTCTAATGAAGTTACAGAATTTTTAAGTAGTCCTCTTTGGAACTTACCTACTTTAAAGGATTATAACTTACTTTTAAAAGAAAGTGAATACGCATCTTGGGTTATCTATAATCGATACTATTTGAACCATTACACTATAAGTGTTCATGAATTATGTAATGAATACAACACACTCAAAAAGTTTAATAATCTTGTGGAAGGTTTGGGAATAATACTTAATGACTCTGGTGGAGTGATAAAGAAAAGCAGAGATGGTTTGTTACTTCAAAGCAGCTCTGTTGCTAATAAGATCAAAGCAAAATTTGCAAAAAACGAGAAAAAATGGATCTCGGGAAGCTACGTAGAATTTGCGGAGAGAAAAGTTTTACCCGAGTTTCAGTCTGTTCAAAAAGAATTTTTAAAACAAGAACATCGTCGTGATGGTTTTGAAACCTCAAATGCTGATAAAATTTTTGAAAGTACATTCAATAAACAAGTTGAAAAAAACAATTAATGATGGTAAACAAAGAAATAAAAATAATTTTAAAAAATCTTGGTTTAACTAGTAAGCAAAAGGGATGCTCAAATGGTGAAAAATGGTTTTCATCAGGTGGAACATTGAAGTCTTTCAGCCCAGTTGACAATAGCCTAATTGGTGAGGTGCAAATGGCCAATAAATCTGATTATAACATTGTGATCAAAGACGCAAAAAAAGCCTTTAAATCTTTCACTAAAATACCTGCACCAAAAAGAGGTGAATTAGTTAGACAGCTTGGGAATAGTCTGAGGAAAAACAAATCTGATTTAGGAGCTCTAGTGTCCTGGGAAATGGGTAAATCATTACAGGAAGGTTTAGGAGAAGTTCAAGAAATGATTGATATCTGTGATTTCGCAACTGGGCTTTCTAGGCAATTGTATGGATTGACAATGCACTCTGAAAGACCAGATCACAGAATGTACGAACAATATCATCCTTTAGGTATTGTTGGAATTATTTCTGCATTTAATTTTCCTGTAGCTGTTTGGAGTTGGAATGTAACATTGGCTTGGGTTTGTGGAAATGTTTGCATTTGGAAGCCCTCCGAAAAAACTCCATTTTGCAGCCTTGCTTGTCAAAAACTAGTTTCAGACATTTTGAAAAAAAACAATATTGATTCTGGTGTTTCATGTTTGTTAATTGGTGACAAAAGCTTAGGTCAATTGTTATCTGAGGATAATAACATCAATTTATTGTCAGCTACTGGTTCAACGAAAATGGGTAAAGATGTTGCTATGAGAGTCGGAAAAAGGCTTGGGAAAACTTTACTTGAGTTAGGAGGTAATAATGCAATGATTATTACAGAAAATGCCGATATAAAACACGCAATTAATAATTTGGTTTTTGGTGCCATTGGAACCTCTGGTCAGCGCTGCACTTCAACGAGAAGAGTTATTGTTCATAGTACAATATTTGATCACATAAAAAAAGAATTAATAAAAGCATATAATCAAATTAAAATTGGTAGTCCACTTGACGAATCAAATCACATGGGACCACTAATTGATCAAAATGCTGTTGAACAATACATGCAAGCAATTAATGATATAAAAGATCAAGGAGGTAAATTTGTGATTGAGGGTGGAGTTCTAGAGGGAAAAAAATACAATAGTAGCAATTATGTAAAGCCTGTTGTAGCGGAAGTAAAAAATGAGTATGAAATTGTCCAAAAAGAAACTTTTGCCCCTATTCTCTATTTAATTTGTTATGAGGGTGGTGTGGAAAATGCAATTAAAATCTCCAACAATGTTAAACAAGGCTTGTCATCATCAATTTTCACCCAAGATCTTAAAGAATCCGAAAAGTTTCTTTCTCAAATTGGAAGTGATTGTGGAATTGCTAATGTGAATATAGGCACGTCAGGTGCAGAAATTGGAGGTGCATTTGGAGGAGAAAAGGAAACTGGTGGTGGTAGAGAAAGCGGATCTGATTCTTGGAAAATTTACATGAGGAGACAAACAAATACAATCAACTATTCGTCCGAAATTCCTTTGGCTCAAGGTATAAACTTTAATTTGGAAAACTAATACCCACCTAATTTAGAGAGT
>MDTA01213260.1_pt1 | contig 11926 bp, 10 predicted proteins | sample 811151 | NCBI WGS metagenome assembly MDTA01 (sample SAMN05326648, study PRJNA326480) | marine metagenome | isolation source: seawater | place: Indian Ocean: South | collected 2010 | reverse complement strand
GTCGTCGAGGTGTTAAATTGGCCCGTCGTGCTGCTCATCGCTGCGTTTCTGTCGGCGCCACTAGGAATATTTTTGTGTATGCGACGCTTTACCGGCTGGTCTGGGCAACCACGCCAACGGTGGCAGCACTTGCTGTGGAGGTTATCGCGTGGATTGCCAGAGCGCTCCAGCGATTTTTGGCTGAGTTGGATATGGACCGCGCTGACTTGGTTGATCAAGCTATCGACGCTGGCCTGGCTGCTAGCGAGTCTGCTGTCGATTTCGTGGTCCGCAGCGATCTTTGGTGTCAGTGGCGGCGAGCTTACAGCGGTTTTGCCTGTGCACGCGCCAGGCGGCTTCGGTACCTATGCCGGAGGCATTGTGGCTGCTCTGACCCCGCTCGATATTGATCTGGATGCAACGCTGATTGCGGCGGCCAACACGCATCTGGTGTTGTTTGCTGCCGCTTTGGTCAGTGGTCTGGGCGGCTGGCTGTTACTACAGCAAGACAGTAAAAATTAGACCCTTCATCGGGAATATAGTGGCTTTTGTCGTTCATTAGCGGCTGAAAATTGCAAATGCGCATAATTTATGCGTCTAGTTTTTTTTGGAGGCGCCGTTGTTGTGGCAATAAACGTCTTGCTGTTGACCGATGGCGTGTTGAGTCACGTTCATCAGAGTCGTGGCTTATTACGAATTTTATCGTCCAATAGACCCCTCGCGACCCAAGACTTCGCGGTGCAAATGCATTCCGACTGGATGCGCGGGTTTCTCCGCAAGGCGTTGTCTATGGATTCTGATGTGTCGTTAAGCTGGGCCGCGCACTGCTTTAATTGGCCTGCGTACCAATATCGAAAGCCTGATCTTATCGTTTCGGCGGGTTCCGAAACCATGCTGGTTAATGCGGTGCTGGCCCAACTGTATCAGTGCGATAACGTGTTTATCGGCGGCGAGAAGGGCTTACGCTGCGAGTGGTTTAATGCCGTTTTGACCTTGGATGCGCCGACCTTGGCGAATACGGTTGCCATGACCTTACCGCCCTCTAGGCTGACTCCCGATGTGGCTGACCAGGCATTGGCGGCTTACCTTGCTGCGGGATGTCAAAGTAAGGGATCTTGTTGGGCTATGATTCTGGGTGGCAACGGTGGCGGTTGTCATTACTCGGATCTGGATTGGCAGACGCTGATTGATGGCATGAATCAACTCGCGAAAACACACAAGATTAAATGGTTGGTTGTGACCACCCGGTTTGCCAGTGACAAAGTCCAGAGTCTGCTTAAACACGGTTTGCATAAACGCTCTGTGGAATCGATAACGTCCTATGGCACCGGCCTTGAAGACCCTTTGCCTTTGCTTGCAGGCCGTGCTGAGCGGATCTACTGTGGAGCAGAGCACGTGCCGATTTTGTTTGATTGCGTAGCCTCGGGCAAGCCGACGGTGGCGATCGTAGCTGCGCACAGGAGAACTAACAGGCAGGCGCAGCATTTGATGAATACTTTACGTTTGGAACGCCTGTTGTCGGTGCTTAAGATCGAAGAATTAGCCTCTGGGCGAACCGCCCGTCCAGCGTTGCCGCTGGGCGAGGTGCTGGCCCGCAAATATGCGCAGTTGTTCAAAGAAGTGTGCAGTCGCTGTCCAAGTCTGGCGGCGGAAGGTTATTAGCTCATACTATAAAGATATGGCTATGCAGGCATTGCAACTTGGGGCGCGTTCGTCAAGAGGGCAGAATAGCCCAACTAATTTAGTTTTGGACAACGGACAATGAGAGACGAAACCATCGCTATACATTTCGGCTATGCAACGGAGCCAACGACGCACGCCGTAACAGCGCCCATTTATCAAACCGTGGCTTATGAGTTTGATGACGCCCAGCATGGGGCGGATTTGTTCGATTTGGCGGTTCCAGGAAATATCTACAGTCGCATTATGAACCCAACCTGCGATGTTCTGGAGAAGAGGGTGGCGGCGTTGGAGGGCGGGGTTGGCGCGTTGGCTGTATCCGCGGGCAGCGCAGCAATTAATTACGCGATCCTTAACCTCGCGGCGGCCGGCGACAACATTGTGACGGTGCCGCAATTGTACGGTGGAACCTACACGCTATTCGCTCATATGCTGCCAAGCCAAGGCATCGAGGTGCGTTTTGCAGCCGACGATTCAGTTGCGGCACTCGAGGCTCTGATCGACGAGCGCACGAAGGCGATATTTTTAGAAACGGTCGGCAATCCGGCGGGCAACATAGTGGACATTGCCGCGGTTGCCCAAATGGCCCGAAGTCATGGTGTTGCAACTATTGCGGATAATACGGTTGCGTCTCCGGCACTTCTTAAGCCCATCGAGCATGGAATCGACATTGTAGTGCACTCGTTAACCAAATATATGGGCGGTCACGGCACTACATTGGGCGGCATTATTGTCGATTCTGGGCAATTTCCATGGGCGGAGTACCCCCAGCGCTATCCCGGATTGAATACCCCGGAACCGAGCTACCATGGAGTGGTTTACGCGGAAGCCCTAGGGCCTGCTGCATATATCGGGCGCGCACGCACCGTGCCGTTGCGCAACACGGGCGCAGCGTTGTCACCATTCAACGCTTTTCAGTTGCTACAGGGAATCGAAACTCTGAATCTGCGGATGGAACGGCACTGCACGAATACCCAGGCTGTTGCCGAATACTTGCAGGAGCATGAAAAAGTCGACTGGGTGAGCTACGCGGGATTAGCGGATCATCCGCATAATGCGCTGGCGCAGAAATATATGGGGGGTAAGGCTTCGGGAATCTTAACCTTTGGCGTCAAGGGTGGTTTCGAGGCAGGCGTCAAGTTCTACGATGCACTGAAGCTATTTAAAAGGTTAGTCAACATTGGTGACGCGAAGTCGTTGGCCTGCCACCCAGCGTCAACGACCCATCGGCAGTTAACCGCAGAGGAGCAGCAAGCGGTAGGCGTCGCCCCGGAGGCGATACGGCTTTCGGTAGGAATCGAGCATATCGACGATATCATCGAAGATCTCAATCAAGCCTTGGGCGTTTGACCCAAACCGAATCAGCGCAATGCAACTGTGAGTGGTGGCATCGTTGGTTAGCAATTGGTTAAACGAAGGTGATCCAGTTAAGCATGAGCTGGGAAAACTCAGCGAGCGCACTTAACAGGGGAAGGCCGGCGAAACTTAGTAGGACCAGAGCTAAAAACAGGGCAGTGCCATATCGTGCGTTGGCCCGGCGATACAATGCCGCCCAGCGCCGGGGCAGCAGGTGAGGCAAAATGTAGTGACCGTCTAATGGCCCCAGTGGAATCAAGTTAAATAACATCAGTAGAAGATTGATTTGTGCGAGCAGGGTGAAAAAAATTAGCGCGCCTTCATTTTGCCAGCCGTTTTGCCAAATCCAGGCGTAAGCGTTCCATGTGATAAGTGCGAGTAGCAGATTCATACCCGGGCCGGCTAAGGCCACCCACAGATCGGCGCTGGCCTTGCGGTAGTTACGCGGATCGGTCGGCACCGGCTTGGCATAGCCGATGCCGATCATCGCGACCATTGCCAAGCCGATTGGGTCGATGTGAGCTATAGGGTTTAATGTCAAGCGACCAGCGCGCTCGGCTGTATTGTCACCGAACCACTTAGCTGCAATGGCGTGACCGAATTCGTGGACGCAAAGGGACAGCACCAATGCCAGCAACAGCAGCAGAAAGATGGCAAATTGACCTTGCATGAGCAATGACAGCATCGTTTTAAATCCGATTTCTGCAGCGCTTAGGCATTGGCGAGCCGCAGACCGCACACTATGATGGCCGCTCTGGATCGCACTGCAAGCGTTGAGGCCTAAGCATCAAACATACATTAAAAGTTTGGCGATTTCTTGACGGCAAACCCGGTCATGAAAAACAGACCCAAGGTCTAATCGAAGGGCTGCAGGAGTTGGCTCAGATCAGCGTGCGCGATGTGCATTGGCCCGCCGATGCCAAAGCTTTAAAGGCGGACTGGGAGCTGCACGCTGCCGCCCCAGACTTGATTGTTGGGGCCGGCCATCGCCTCCATAAACCGATGTTGCGCACGCGTTGGCACTTAGGTGGTCGCTGTGTAGTGTTGATGAGGCCCTCGTTGCCAACGTTTTTGTTCGATCTGGCCCTGGTTCCAGAACATGACCGTGTGTGGTTGCCCAGCAACGTCGAGCGCACGCTTGGCATGCTGTCACCCGCGCAGGTCAGCGACGCCGATCCGCAACGGGGCGTGGTTTTGTTGGGGGGTATTAGTAAACATTTTCATTGGTCGAACGAAGAGATCACGACGCAGGTGCACGCTATTGTGCAACAGTCGCCCCAGGTACGTTGGCAAGTTATCGATTCTCGGCGTACTCCGGATGATCTGCAGCAGCACCTAAAGTTGCCGGAGAACGCAAAATATGTGCATTGGCGCGATACTCAAAATTCATGGTTAACGCACCAGTTGAGTCGCAGCAGTGCTACTTGGGTAACTCCCGATAGCGCGTCAATGGTGTATGAGGCGCTGTCGTTCGCGGGTCGAGTTGGGATAATCGCACTGCGACCAAAGCGCGCGAGCAATAAGTTGGCGCAAGGGATTCGACGCTTGCAGGCGCTGGGCTATGTGGGGTCGTCGACCGGTGGTCCATTGCCCCAGCAGAATCTGAACACGGTTGCGCTCGCTGAGCACAGGCGCTGTGCCGAACTTATCATGCAGCGCTGGTTTTCAGCTTTCCTCGATCGAGGCGCGCCGTTGCGAAAAGTCGAAGGCAATAACGAATGGTAACGCCGTTGCGTGTGTGGTTGCTCAGCGACGGCGTACCCGGGCATACCAATCAGGCGCTCGGTTTACTAAGGCGTATTGCAGTTCTCAAAACAGTGGACTGCCAGGAGTATGAAGTGGTTTTGGGTTTCCGGCTGCTTCGGCCATTGCTGCGCTTTGCTCAAAATCGACGTCTTGCATGGGCGTCTCGGCTCGCTCGCTGGGTTTATAAGGCTTGGCCGGAGAGTAAAGATCCTCCCCAGCTAATTGTTTCTGCAGGGGGCAATACATCTTTCATTAACGCACAGCTGGCCCAGCAGTTTGCCTGCGCCAATTTTTATATGGGGTCGTTACGCGGTCTGGACCCCAACCTTTTCACAGCTGTATTCACCCTGCAGCCGCTTGCGGGGCCACGCGGAGTCGCGCTGGAGAATAACATTGTGCTGCCGATCCTACCGTCCAACAGCGAGCCCGAAGAGGGCTATGCGGAGGCTCAGGTATTGCGTCACAGGTACCCGGATCATGCGCTGTGCGCCGTGCTGCTTGGAGGCGACGGCTCGGGATACCGCTACACTGTCGAAGACTGGCAGCAACTGGCAGAGGCTATGAATACCCTCAGCCGACAACATCGTGTGGTGTGGCTATTAACCACGTCGCGCCGTACCGGCCGGCGCGGCGAAACCACGCTGCAAAGTCTGCTGCAGCCACAGACTCTGGCCGAGGTGGTTTGGTTTGGCGAGAATCCGAGCAATCGCAACGCGGTATTCCTGCATGCAGCGGATTTTGTGCTGTGCAGTGAAGACAGCATGTCTATGCTGCACGAAGCACTGGCTGCGAATGCCAAGGTCGTAACTTTCAGTCCGAGCCACGCACAACCACCCGCTCGATACGCGGATAAAATTACCAGACTCTATCAGGATGGTTATGTGCAGCGGTGCTCTATTTCAGCCCTAAGCGCATTGCAGGTTGGCGCTTTGCGTACCGCGCAACCACATCAGGCGCGCGACTGGCGTCTGGCTATTGAGCGCGCGATTGCGCCGTTGTTGAATAAAATCCAGACTGGAGGCGACTGAGGTTTTTGCGCGGCTCAGCGCCATATCTTGAACACTAGGTTAGCGTTTGCTCGCAAGCAGGCGCTCATAGAGGGCCAGAGTTTGTTGTTGCATACGCTCCAACACAAAGCTATTGATCAGAGGTTGGGCAGAGTCATCGGCGAGCAACTGTGCGGTTGTCGCAAGCAGCTCGGCTTCGTTTGCGCTTGCGACCAAACCTTGTGGAAACAACTTACCCACACTCTCTGCTGCGCCGCCGTAATCCCAAGCGATGACGCGCTTACCTAAGCTGAGCGCCTCGATCATAGTGCGCCCGAAAGGTTCGGGTTGGGTAGACAGATTGTAAATGATGCTGCACTGGCTCATGACTTCCCGCATGTCCTGGCGCTGTCCCAGAAACGTGACCCGATCTTGAATGCCCATCTGGGTGCAGCTTTTTAACAGCTGTTGTAGAAACCGCTGTTGCTTTTTCTCTGCGCCGCCGATGACGAGACCATGTATCAGCGGATCTTGTTTCAGTCCGTCAATCAGTCGCAGAAAAGTCTCATGGCCTTTCCAGCGGCTGATACGGCCGGGCAGCGCCAGTAATTTGCGTCCTAGCAATTGCGGATGGTGTTGTTGCCACTTGGCGAGCCAATCGGCATTGGGTTGATAACCTCTGGGGAACGCCCCGGGGTCTACGCCGCGATGGATCAGTTGAATACGCTCCACCGGCACGTTTGGATAATTGTCCAAAATGTAGTCGCGAACATTTGCAGATATGGCGATTACCTGTTCGCCCTTGGTCATGACCGCGCTGTAACGGTTTACCGAATAACGACCGTGTACCGTGGTGACCAGTCGTGGCCGCGTCCGCGGCGGCATTTTCCGCCAGGCCAGATAAATCAACCAAGCGGGCAGTCTCGAGCGCACATGCACTAAATCGAAGTCTGCGAGCAGCGCCCGCAGCGGCCGTACCAGTTTCAAGCTTGCGAGGGATTTTTGATGTACCGGTAGCGCTATATGCTCACTGCCTTCCGCCGTCAGTTGTGTAACCATAGGTCCGCCATTGGACACGATAGTGGACCGGTAGCCCGCTGCGACGAGCGCGCGGCCGATTTCTAACGTGCCGCGCTCGACCCCGCCCATATTCAGCGCGGGCAGCACCTGCAGTATCGACGGTTTCAATGGCGTGTCCTCATGGACATCAAGGGTACATGGATTGAGGAGTGGCGGACATGCGCGTAGCGCAAATTATGGCAGGACAAGAGATCGGCGGCGCCGAGTTGTTTTATGCGCGTTTGACCTCTGCCTTAGCGGACAGCGCCGATGTGAGCCAAATGGCGATTTTGCGCCCGCACAAGCGTTGGTTAGACGTGCTCTTGGCGGCGGGTGTGCCTGCCTATACGTATAGATTTGGTGGCCGCCTGGACGTCCAAACCAGACGCGGGTTGCGCAGGCATCTGGAGGTGTTCGAGGCCGACGTGGCATTGAATTGGATGAGTCGTGCCGCGCGTTTTTGCCCCGAGGGCGCTTGGACCAACGCGGCTAGGCTGGGTGGCTATTATTCCCTCAAGTATTATCGAAACTGTCAGGCCTTTATCGGCAACACTCAGGGTATTTGCACCTACCTGCGCCAGCAAGGTGTGGCTGCTGGACGGGTACACTACATTCCAAACTTTATCGACGAGCGGCCTTTACCCGCCGATAATGCCGTGCAGTTTCCGGTGGCCAAGCGGGATGACGAGGCGGTGCTGCTCGCGGCGGGTCGTTTGCACAGAAATAAGGGCTTCGATGTGTTGATCGAAGCCTTGACGTCGATTCCTTCGGCAACGCTATGGCTGGCCGGGGAAGGCCCTGAGCAAGGCAATCTTGCGCTGTTGGCGGAGCGTTTGGGTGTGCGCGATCGCGTCGAGTTTTTGGGTTGGCAGGATGATTTGCGGCCTTATTTAGGTCGCGCCGACGTATTCGTCTGTTCGTCGCGGATTGAACCTCTTGGCAATGTGGTTTTGGAAGCTTGGCGCCATGGGTGTCCGTTGGTAGCTGCGCGCGCGGCAGGACCGGTTGAGTTAATTACCGATGGTCTGAACGGATCACTGTGCGAACTAGAGGACGCGCCGGATATGGCTAAGGCCATAATGAATCTGCTGAACAGTGCCTCTCAGCGCCAGCACTATGTGGCGGCGGGGCGGGAGGCGTATGCAGCAGGTTTCAGTCGCGCGCAAGTTACGGCCCGTTATCTGCAATTCTTTGAGGAGATTAAGCCTTAAACACTTGGTCTTGCCAGCAGTAGTCGGCGGAGTAGGGCAAATTAAAGGTAGTTTCTATAATAAACTGAGCGACGCGCTGGCCGCTGAATTCAGTTTGATACCGCGTTCGCCCCTGGCCGGCAATCGCTCGGCGGGCGTCGTCATCGTTCTGAAAGGTGTGCAGTTGTTGCTGCAGTTGTACATCGTCGGAAAAGAACACCGCTTCCGACTCTTTGAAGAAGCGCTGATAGCCAGACGCCGCATGCAGAAAAGTGAGGATGCCGTTACCCATCAGCTGTGATAAGCGTGCAGAGGAATAGAGATAGTCGCCCTCATAGCGATTCAGGTTAAGAGCCATTTTGCTGGTGGCGAGAATGCGATCGTAGGCGATACCCCATAGAGGTGGGTTGCCCAGCATACCAAACACACCAAAATTCATTGTTTTCAGGTCTGCTTTGAGCTTAGCAACCTGGGCGACTCGGGGGTCGTCTGGCTTGCCGATGCCGCAAAACAATACATCCCAATCGAACTCGGTTTTACCTGCGTTGTCATGACTTTCGACCGCGGGGTCACAGGGGTTAGGCATGAAGCTGACGCTATTTTGCGGCCGCACAAACGTTTTCAATGCGTCGCCCCCCGTGGTGATAAAGATGCTGTCCACCACCTCGCAGCGACGTTGAATGTTCTGCACGGTGCGCGGATTGAACAGTGGGTCAACGTTGCGATACGCAATACGCAAAGCCGGGTGCCGCCGCTTGATGTCGAGTAGCGTACGGTTGTCGATCAGGTCGGCGTGGCCAAGCAGAATCATTTCCGGCTGAAAGTTGTCGCAGGTTTCGAGCAGCCGTTGGTTGGCGCGACGCCTGCCGATGGGTTTTATTTTCAGCGGCGCTTCGTAGCGCGCGAGGTCGCGGTCGCTGAATTCGAGCACGTTATGGTTTTGTCGAATCAAGCCATGGTAGAGCTTGCGTGAGGTACTCACGCGCAGAGCGCCATAACGGTGCCACTGCCAGTTGTCGACTTGAAGGATGCGCATGCTCGCAGTCTAACGGATTATTCGTGAAGAAAAGCGCCGCGGCTTTATTGCAATATCCCGTCCGCTTCCTTGGCGGCGACGTCGTGGGCCGACATTGCCAGCCAATCTTCCAGCACTGCAGCATTGTCCTCGCCGATTACGCGAACACGTTGATATTGATCGCATGGCGTTGCGTTGAAGTGAATGGGCAGCGCATCGACCCAAGTCGGTCCAAGGTCCGGATGCACGTCCTCCATTGGACGAGAGAATTTTGCCTTCGCCAGTTGTGGATCGCGCTCCATCAGATCGGCACCGTCTTGCACAACGCCAGCGGGTACGCCAGCGGCCTGACAGCGTTGCATCAGGTCATAGGCGTCTTGCTCTTGTGTCCACGCACTCAGGTTTTCTTCAATGGCTCTCTTGTGAGTCAATCGGCCTTGAACGTTGTCAAAATCTTCGGAGGCTGCCCATTCGGGGTGCTGCATCACGGCTTTGAGCGCTGACCATTGAGTGTCAGTCATACACGCAATAGCGATCCATCGCTCATCAAGACCAACAATGTCGTGGGCTTTAGTCGGATCGGTTTTGCATGGGTAGCAGCCGTGTGGCGCGGCATGGTCGTAAGGCAGGTCGTTGCCCACTGGGCGCGCGGCCACGCCGTTTGCAAAGTAGTCCAGTAGTGACGGTCCAAGAAAATTCACGCCCACCTCAAATTGAGAAATGTCGACACGGTGACCGATGCCAGTGCGGTGGCGTTGTTCTATTGCCGCAAGGACGGCGACTGCTCCGTGCAGACCCGCCTGATGGTCGTTGTATGAAAAGCCAATACCGATATCTTCGCGCCCGCTGACGCCGGTCGCGTGGGTCAGCCCGGATAATGCATGGATGGTAGGCGCATAGGTTACGAACTTCGACCAGGGGCCACCATCGCCCATGCCGGACATCTGTACGTAAATGGCTCGTTTGTTCTGCTTGTGGATCGCGTTATAACCGATGCCCCAGCGATCTAAGACGCCCGCAGAGAAGTTGTCGATAACGACGTCGGCTTTCAGACAGAGCTCGAGCGCCACGCTTTTGCCTTCATCAGTCGCCAAATTCAATGCCAGTGCCCGCTTGTTGCGGTTCCACATTAAGTAATACGGGTGTTGAGGGTCTTGGGTGCCCACCGCGCGTTGCACCGAGTTGATTTTTACAACGTCTGCGCCCATGTCGGCAAGAATGCGTGTTGCAAACGGCCCGGCTAGTACGTGGGTAAAGTCTAAAACACGCAGCCCTGCGAGCGGGCGATTGTCGGTACTCATGGGCTGCTCCAGCCGAGTTGGGAAAGGACATTCGCGGCAGCTGTGGTTGCTGTTTTATGGGGAGCTAAAGGTAAGTCGACGCGGCCCTCGCTATTGCTGAAATGGTAGGCCGCGCCCGGGGCGGTGATGGTTTGGCCGTCGACCGTTAATTGGCGATACCAGTCCCGCGCGAGTAACTGAGGGTTCTCGGCTACGGCCTCTAGGGGCAGCACCAAACCGTATGGACAATGTCGCTCTTGGGCTTGAAAAAACAGCTCCTGTGCGTCTTTACCCGCGGCCCAATTGCGTAGAACTTCCATAGACCGTTCTATCCGCAGTCGCAGGTTTTCGGGATCCTGATATTTCGGGTCAATCAAATCTTCTTCAACACCTTCCTCGATAAGCCACATCAATTGAGTGTCGAAGTCCGGGGTAGGGGTCACCATAACGCTGCCATTTTGGGCGGGCATAACCGCATAGGCGTCCGACCAATGCAATGCACCACGCCGAGGCAGTACTTTGCCCTCGGGTTTTTGCAGTGCCTCTGGATACCAGTAGAACATCAGCACATGTTCAAGGCATGAGGCGATGCATTCGTGGACAGCGATGTCGGCGCGTTGGCCCTGTCCGTCTTTCCGCACCTTGGCCAATGCCGCAAGTGCGGCAATAGCGACATAGGCACCGCTGACCATGAAATTTAATTCGCCAAAGCCTTTCAGCGGTGGCGTGTCTATATCGCCGGTTGTTGCCGCGGCTCCACCCAGAGCACCGGCTACCAGATCTGGTGCGAGGTAGTCCTTCCATGGGCCCTCTTTGCCGAACGAAGAAACATCGATGATGACCAGTTCTGGCCGCCGTTCCAGCTGCTTGGTCAGGTTGGCCTCGGCTACCGCAAAGGCGTCTTTGCAACTCAGTACGATGTCGGCGTGCGCCAGCAGTTTATCGAGTTGTTCTTGGCCGTCAGCAGTCTGTAAATCGATGCTAAAGAATCGACGATTTGAGGCAAAAAATGCGTGCCATAGGGAGGTTTGGCTTGCTTGATCCGTAGCCAGCAATGGACCGCGGCGTCGCAGCGGGTCACCCGTCGGTGGTTCCGGGCGCACCACGTCCGCCCCCAGATCGGCCAATAGTTTAGCCCCGTAAATGCCCCTCTCATCCGTCAGGTCGATCACACGTAAGCCGCGTAATGGCATGTTCAGTCTCCGCTCCCGAATAGTCCAAAGGTAATGCATATTTCGCTCAACGCCAACGTGTGGGCAGGCATGGTGCTGGTTGTAGTATGCTCAGAAGAGGAGAGCGGCATGTTAAATCAAGAACAGATCAGTTTTTTTAAGGCCAACGGCTACCTTCTGGTGCCTGGGGTTATGGATTTAGAGCTGTGCGCGCGAGTACGTCAAGCGATGTGGCGATCTCTGCCTGCGAACTCGGAAATGTGCCAGGACCGTCCGAGCACGCACGTAGGGCCCTTTAGTGAAGCGATGCAAAGCGCCGACAGTTTGCATACCCGTATGGGTTATCGCTGGTTAAATCGTTACCTTGGGGTGACCGAGGACGTGGTGAACCTGATCTACAGTGATGCGATATGTGCAATGGCTCAGCAACTGTTGGGTGGAAAACTTCGCCAAGTGATTACCG
>MDTA01200314.1_pt1 | contig 11926 bp, 9 predicted proteins | sample 811151 | NCBI WGS metagenome assembly MDTA01 (sample SAMN05326648, study PRJNA326480) | marine metagenome | isolation source: seawater | place: Indian Ocean: South | collected 2010 | reverse complement strand
CTGCCAGCGCAATTCCCCGACACGGGCGTCGGCGAGCAAGCGGCACTCGAGGCCCTTTCGGACCTGGCATTGGGGCAATCAGCACAACTACATCACCCCGGTTACTTCGCCCATATGGATCCGCCCACCGCCACGGTGACGTGGTTGGCGTCATTGTGGCAGGCAGCGACCAACCAGAACGTATTGCATCCGGACGTTGGACCCGCAGCGCGCGAGCTTGCAGATGTGCTGATCGAGTGGGTCAAGCCATTCTTTTCAATGTCTGGCGGTCATTTGGTACCCGGTGCGACGGTCGCGAATCTTACTGCTCTGTGGGCAGCACGCGACGTGCGAGGTGTTCGGCAGGTCATCACGTCCAATCGCGCCCATCTGTCCATACGCAAGGCGGCACACATCCTGGGGCTAAAATTTGTCGAGATCGAAAGCGCGTCGAACCACGGCCTGGTTCTCCCGGCGGACCTCGACCTCACAGACGCCGCTGTCGTGTTGACGGCAGGCACGGTCACCACGGGGGCAGTGGATAACCTGACCCAGGCAGCAGGCGCGGCCTGGGTGCATGTGGATGCAGCCTGGGGTGGTCCGCTGCGCTTCTCGGAACGCTTCGCCGACGTGCTGGGTGGTGTTGAATCGGCCGACTCCGTAGGCTTTTCCGCCCACAAGTGGTGCTTCCAGCCGAAAGGCACCGCGGTCGTGTTGTTCAAGGACGACACGGCGGCACACGAAGCCCTGAGTTATGGCGGCGGCTACCTGAGCGCACCAAACATAGGGCTACTGGGTTCAGGTCCGGCGACTGCACTACCTTTTCTCGCATCGCTGTTGGCCTGGGGTCGCGCAGGTCTGGCGGAGCGGGTGGAGCACGGGATGGCTCAAGCCAGCCAGCTGGTCGAACTTGTGGTAGACGACGCGCGCTTCGAACTATGGGGACAACCCACCACCGGCGTTGTCGTCTGGCGTCCCCGCAATGTTGATCTTGTCGCGCTGCGTGCGCGCATGAATCAAGGCTGGGTGGCCATCGTGGATGTTGACGGTGAGGCGTGGCTACGCTGCGTTCCCGCCAATTTGAGCGCCGACGTTCGCGCGCTGTTTGCGCAGACTACGGCAGCGCTCGAGCAGACATAGCCGCATGTACGGAAAACGCCCCATCGTGGCTTCCCTGGATGGCGTAGTCGCCGCAGCCCACCCGTTGGCCGCGGCCGCTGGCGCAACCGTATTGCGTAACGATGGCAACGCTTTTGATGCCGCCGTTGCGTGCGCCGCGGCACTTAACGTCGTTGAACCCTTCATGTCCGGCATCGCGGGGCTTGGCATGGCTACGTGTTTTTCTGCGGCTGACCAGCGGGTGCACACACTCGATTTTGTCACGCGTATCCCGCAGGGTTTTGACGCATCCATCACCGCGCGGGAGGAGATATTTGTCGGCCCTCGCGCCAGCGCACCACCCGGTAATCTCGCTGGCTGGTGCAGCCTGCTGGACCGTTTTGGCACGCGTTCGCTAGCCGATGTTCTGGCGCCGGCCATTGAGCTTGCCGAGCGCGGATTCCCGGTCACGGATGGTATCCCCGCAGTCACGCAGGAATGGTTTGACGTGCGTCGGGATGAAACGGAATGGCAACGCGTTTACACCAACGGTCACGCCAACATTGAGCCGGGCTGGATCCTTCGTCAACCTGACCTGGCCGACACCCTGTCGGCAATCGCATCGGTAGGGAAACGACACCTGTACGACGGCCCACTCGGCGAACGCATGCTCGACCACCTGCGTGGCCGAGGTGGCTTCCTGTCAGAGGCAGATCTACAAGCGGTGGCGCCTGAGTGGCTGCAACCGCTCGCCACCGACTACCGCGGCTGGCAAATCCATACGCTGCCACCACCTGCGGAATCGTTCCAGTTCCTGCTGACACTGGCCGCGCTGCGCGCGGTCAATCTTGGCGAGTGCGAGCCGGGCGGGGCCGAGCATTTTGATGCACTCATCCGGGCCTGCAGACTCGCCTCCGAATTGAGGGTAGAGCACAACAAATCGGACCGGCAAAAGATCGAGGCATTGTTTGCAGACGAGCAATTGCATCTGATGACTGCCCAGGTTCTTGGCACGGAACCGCTGAGTGGGCGCATGCAAAGGCACGCGGCCATGACCGACCGTCGCCTGGTAGGACTCCGCGAACATACGACGTCAATCTCCGCGGGCGACCGTGATGGGAACATGGTCTGTATCACCCAGAGCCTCGGGTCGATTTATGGGTCTGGCGTTGTCATTCCCGGCACCGGCGTATGTATGAACAACTTCCTGAACTGGGGCGACCTGGATCCTGCCTCGCCCAACGCACTCAGCCCCGGCGAACCGATGGCCATGTGTCTTGCGCCCAGTGTTGCCCTGCGCGACGGTGCCCCGGTGCTGGCGCTCGGCACACCAGGCAGTTACGGCATTCTGCAAACCCAACCACAGGTGTATTCCTACTTGCTGGATTTTGGTATGCCGTTGCAGGAAGCCATCGAAGCACCCCGTGCGCGCCTGTGGGACGGAACACTGGTGCATATGGAATCGCGGGTCGGCGCACCGGCAATCGACAGTTTACGAGCGCGCGGGCACGACATTGAACTGATCGAGCCATGGTCCCGCAAGGTTGGGGGATTTCAAGGTGTATACCGGGACCCGGCTTCAGGTGCATTGTTTGGTGGTGCAGATCCCCGCCGCGACGGCTATGCGATCGCTACCTGAGGCCTCGCTGACGGTCTGCTACCACATGCTTGCGCAGCAAGCAGCAATGCATATCCAGATATTGTTTCGTCCAGCAGGACGTTGGGAGGGAGCCAAGTGAGTAAGTCTTTTGATGTCATTTTCCGCGGCGCCGAAGTCTATGATGGGGCTGGCAACGCCGCGCAGACAGCCGACGTGGGTGTACAGAACGACCGTATCGCCGCTATCGGAAGTCTGGACGGCAGTACTGGCGCCCTCGATATTGACGCCAACGGTCTCGCGTTATGTCCTGGGTTTATCGACGTGCATACGCATGACGATTTTGCCGCGCTGGCGCATCCGGACATGGCGTTCAAGTCGCGCGGCGGCGTCACCACCTGCATCGTTGGTAACTGCGGTTTCGGCGCAGCACCGTTTGCCGAAGCGACCGACATGCTCGGACGACTGACTCCGAGCCTCGAAGTGCCGCAGTACGTTGGTCATGCTGGTTACGCTGAAGCGGTCAATGCTGCACGCCCTGGAGTCAACATTGGTGTTTTGGCGGGCCACGGAACCATTCGCATGGCCGCCGTTGGTAGCGAGGAACGTCTCCCGACCGACGCAGAAATGCGCACGATGAAAGACCATCTCGACGAGGCTCTGGAAGCTGGTGTTCTGGGTATGTCTACCGGGCTCATATACGACCCGGGTCGTTACGCCAAGGCACAGGAAATCACTGAGCTTGCTGGCCAGATGCGTGGCACCGGTGCCGTTTACGCGACCCACATGCGCGATGAAGGACTGGGGTTGGCTGATTCGGTTCGGGAAGCCATCGCCATTGGCGCGGGTGCGGGAGTGCCCGTGCAGATCTCCCATCACAAAGCATCCGGTCGTGAAAGCTGGGGGATGGTCAGCGAATCCCTCGCTCTCATCGAAGCTGCGCAATTGCGTGGAGAGAATGTACACGCCGATCAATACCCGTACACGGCCGGTAGCACCTCATTGCAAGCCGTGTTGGAAAATGGCGCCTTTGCGCAGACTGGCGAGACCGGTATCGGCTCCATCTCCCCACAAGACGTTGTCGTGGCATCGTCCCCCGGCCAAGGAGAATGGGAGGGGAAATCGATCGCCGAGCTTGCAACGATGCTCGCGAAGCCTGCGCTCGAAGCCGCACGCAGTGTTGTCGCGGCATCCTCGGGGACGACGGTTATCCTGCATATGATGAGCGAGGAAGACGTGCGCACTGTCATGCGTCACGAATCGACCATGATCGGCTCGGATGGCATTCCGACACTGAATGGCCGACCACATCCGCGCCTGTACAACTCGTTCGCGCGGGTACTCGGGCACTACGCACGTGACGAGAACTTGTTCGACATGGCAACTGCGGTTTACCGCATGTGCGGCATGGCCGCGACCAAGTTTGGCCTGATGGATCGTGGGCATGTTGCGGAGGGCGCGTACGCTGATTTGGTCCTGTTTGACCCAGCCACCATTCTGGACAAAGGCACCTTCGATGATCCCAACCATTATCCGGGCGGCATACATCGGGTCTTCGTGAACGGTGTAGAGACGGTAGTCGACGACCAGACCAGCGGGCGCAAAGGGGGCAGAGTGCTGACACGCGCACGCTGAAGATCCCAAGGTTGCGCTGACGCTCCCCACCCTTCACGCGGCTCGAGACGTTGGAACGAGGTATCAAAAAGTCCATGACATCAGAACATCCGCGCCAGTATGTGCGTTTCACGCACGGGCGCTTCGCAGTGCAGCGCTTTTGGGGTGAGTTACCAGACAGCGTGACTGTCGGAATTTTCAGTACAGTGGCGGTGGGTCGTGATGGCACCGTTTATGTCGCGCAACGCGCCGGCCCACCCGTACTGGTGTTTGCACCTGACGGAACATTCCGCCATGCCTGGCCTGCCGGGCTTGCAATCGACCCGCACGGCATCAGCGTGTCGCCCAACGTATCGCCAGAAGACGAAGAGCAGGTTCTACTAGTAGACCGGGATGCACACCAGGTGTTGGTCTGCACACCGGGTGGAGAGGTTCGAATGCGCCTGGGGGCAGCAGGTGTCCCGCGCTTTCAGGCGCCGTTCAACCATCCGACGGCCGCTGCGGCGGCGCCAGATGGTGACATCTACGTTGCGGATGGCTATGGCAACTCAATGGTGCATCGATTTGACGCCAACGGTCACCACGTGGCCAGTTGGGGACAACCAGGCAGCGGTCCCGGTGAGTTCTCAACGCCGCATGCGATCTGCGTGGACCGCGCCAACCGCGTCCTTGTAGCCGACCGCGAGAATGGTCGAATACAGGCTTTCGATCGGAACGGAAATCACCTCGAGAGTTGGGGAGGGTTCTACAACCCAATGGCGGTCAGCGAGGATGGGGATGGCCATCTGTACGTAACCGATCAAGTTCCCCGAGTCAGTCAACTGCGCACGGACGGAAACCTGGTTGGCCGCGCACGCCCCGCCTGGAACGTTCCACATGGAATTGCCTGCGCGCCAGATGGGCGTTTGTTCATCGCGGAGATGAATCCAAACTCGTTACTGTGCCTCGCACCAGTACCGGAAGACGACGCGACGTCTTAACCTCAAACAATCGGGAAAGCACACAGGAGGCCTTATGGCTCGCACAATCATGGTCGGCGCGGCGCAGATGGGACCTATCGCACGGGACGAGCCCCGCTCTTCCGCGGTTGCGCGCATGGTCGCGCTGATGGAGAGCGCACAGCAACGCGGTTGCGATCTCATTGTCTTTCCAGAGTTGGCACTCACGACATTTTTTCCACGTTGGTATGAAGAAGACTGGAACGTTGTTGACCGCTTCTTCGAAACGCACATGCCTAACGAAGCGACGCAGCCGCTGTTTGAGGCGGCTCGTCGGTTGGGCGTCGGGTTTCATCTTGGATATGCAGAGTTGTGTGTGGAAGACGGAATCCAGCGCCGCTTCAATACGGCAATCATCGTCGACAAGCGCGGCGATATCATGGGCAAGTACCGCAAGATCCATCTGCCGGGACACGCTGAACATGAGCCAGACTTCCCGTTTCAACACCTGGAGAAGCGGTATTTCGAAACCGGCAATCTGGGCTTCAAGACTTTTGATGCATTCGGTGGCCGGATCGGCATGTGCATATGCAACGATCGTCGTTGGCCCGAAACGTTTCGCGTGCTTGGTCTGCAGGGAGTTGAGCTGGTCGCTCTGGGTTACAACACGCCCGTGCACTACCCACGCGCGCCGGAGCACGATCGCCTGCAGGACTTTCATAACCATCTGTCCATGCAAGCCGGCGCTTATCAGAACGGCACATGGGTGGTCGGCGTTGCGAAGGCTGGTCACGAGGAAGGCTGCGATCTCATTGGCGGCAGCTGCATCATTGCCCCGACTGGCGAAATTGTCGCGAAATGCTCAACTCTGGGTGACGAGTTGGTATGCGCTGAAGCGGATCTCGACCGTTGCCGCGAGATTCAGGACCACATCTTCAACTTTGCAGCTCATCGTGAGCCGGACCACTACCGCATGATCGTGGAGCGCAAAGGTAAGGGCGCACCGTTGCCATGACGGTGAGGCGCGCCGAAACGCGCCCGCTTGGTGCATGCACCCGTTTGCCACCCGGTCTGGTTGTTGCACAGACGTTTCACCTCTCTGATCGTCGTGCCCCTGTGGTGCGAACCGTGGCTCTTTCTGGGGCAGTCTTACATGAATGGTGCGGTCCCCAGATGGCGCTTGACGTGTCAACTTGTACGTGCGCTTAATCAAAGGGGCATGTCGCACACTCGATTTCGAGTGTCGCAACACGCCAGGGGGCGCCACGGCGCCTCCGGTGGAGGATTCAACATTCAATTAAAAAAGGAGCCAGCCATGTTGACTAAGCGGTTAACACGCTGGGCCGTAGGGGCAGCCGCCGCGTTCGCGATCGCGCTTGCCCCCAATGCCCACGCAGAAAAGGTCTTGCGCATCGTTCCCCATGCGGACCTCAAGAACCTCGATCCCATCTGGACGACGGCTTACATCACTCGTAACCACGGCTACATGGTTTACGACACGCTGTTTGCCGTTGACCAGAACCTGGAACTCCAACCCCAGATGGTGGATACCTGGAAGGTTAGCGACGATGGCCTGGTGTATACGTTCACCTTGCGCGATGGCCTGATGTGGCACGACGGCAAACCTGTCACGTCCGCCGACTGCATCGCGTCCATCTCGCGCTGGGGCAAGCGTGACGGCATGGGACAAAAGCTTATGGACTTCACAAAGTCCATGGATGCCGTCGATGACAAGACATTCACACTGACCCTGAAAGAGCCATACGGTCTGGTACTGGATTCGCTTGGCAAGATCAGCTCGAACACGCCGTTCATGATGCCGAAGCGCCTGGCTGAAGTAGACGCTTTTGAGCAGGTACCGGAAGTCATCGGTTCCGGCCCGTTCAAGTTTGTGAAAGACGAGTGGGTGCCTGGCTCGAAGATCGTCTACGTCAAAAACACTGACTACGTGCCGCGCAAAGAGCCTGCATCGGGTGCCGCGGGTGGCAAAGTCGTCAAGGTTGACCGCGTGGAATGGGTCTACATCCCGGATCCGGCTACCGCGATGAATGCGCTGGTCAACGGCGAGGTTGATCTATGGGAAACGCCTGCAGTTGATATGGTGCCGCTGCTGAAAACCAACGCTGATATCGAAATCAAGGTGATTGACCCGCTGGGCACACAAGGTTGGTTGCGCCCGAATCACCTGCACCCGCCGTTTGATAACCCTAAAGCAAGGCAAGCCCTGCTCTACGCGGTTAACCAGGAAGAGTACCTGCAAGCGATCGTGGGTGACCCGGCACTGTATAAAGTGTGCGCGGCGTACTTCATCTGCGGAACGCCGAACGAGACTTCGATAGGCACAGAGGCACTCAGTTCGGTCAACAAAGAGAAAGCCAAACAGCTTTTGAAAGAGGCTGGCTACAAGGGCGAAAAAATCATCCTCATGCAGCCGACCGATATTCCGGTGCTAAATAACGCTTCGCTGGTAACGGCGCAGCTGCTTCGCGACATCGGCATGGATGTAGAAGTACAAGCGATGGATTGGTCCACCCTGACTTCACGACGTGCAGAGAAGAAGAAGCCATCGGAAGGTGGATGGAACGTGTTCCACACCTACTCAACCGGTGCGGACGTCCAGTCTCCGATCGCCAATATCGGCATCTCGGGCGGCGGCGTTGAGAAAGCCTGGTTCGCTTGGCCAACCGACGCCAAGACCGAAGAACTGCGTGATGCGTTCGCACGCGAAGCTTCTGCGGACGGCAAGAAGAAAATCATTGATGAGCTGCAATCCCGCTTGTTTGAAGTGGTGCCCTACGTCAACTATGGCCAATGGTTCCAACCGATGGCATGGCGTAAGAACCTGAGCGGCGTCGTCGTCTCTCCGGTGCCTTTCTTCTGGAACATCGACAAGAACTAAACCTCGTCTGACCGTCACACTGCGTGGACGGGGACGATGACAAACATGGCCGCGGAGTCTTTCCGCGGCCATTCATTTAAGCACCGATGATTGTTTCATGTATGGATACATACTAAGGAGGCTGCTGGCGACCATCCCTGTGATGGGCGTTGTCGCAGTTGTCGTCTTTCTGCTCCTACACCTGACTCCTGGCGATCCAGCGACCGTGATCGCGGGGGACTACGCAAGACCCGAAGACATTGCGCGCATACGCGCGAAACTGGGTCTGGACAGACCGCTGCATATTCAGTTCTTCACCTGGATCTCGGCGGTATTGCAGGGCGACCTTGGCCACTCGATTTTCTCCAACCTGCCAGTATCCAAACTGATAGCTCAACGTATCGAGCCAACGTTGGCGCTATCCATTTCCACCATTATTTTTGCCGTGGTGGTTGCCGTTCCGATGGGTGTTTTTGCGGCATGGAAAGCCGGTACCTGGATTGACCGCTCGGTGATGTTGTTTGCCGTCCTGGGATTCTCGGTGCCAGTGTTCGTCATCGCGTACACGCTCATGTACGTGTTCTCACTGAATCTTGGCTGGTTCCCTGTGCAAGGGTACAAGCCCATAGCCGAGGGGTTCATTCCCTTCCTGCGCTCGATCGCGTTACCAACGCTCGCGCTCGGCATTATCTATACGGCGCTCATCGCCCGCATCGCGCGGGCCAGCGTTCTGGAAGTCCTGACCGAAGACTACATCCGCACGGCAAAGGCGAAAGGTCTGACCAATCGTGGCTTACTGATTCGCCACGCCGTGCGCAACGCTGCCGTGCCTATCGTCACTATCATCGGTATCGGCATTGCACTGCTGATCGGCGGCGTCGTTGTGACCGAAAGCGTCTTTAACATTCCCGGTCTGGGCCGGCTGACGATCGACGCGGTACTGCGGCGCGATTACCCCATCATTCAGGGGGTTATCCTCGTGTTCTCCGCTGTGTATGTGTTTGTGAATCTCGTGATCGACCTCCTGTATACGTTGCTCGATCCACGCATTCGCTACTAAGGGGAGCGCAAAGAGGTGTCATCTGTCGCAATCAAAGCGCAAAGCCCCGGTATCTGGGCCAAAACGCTCGAATACATTCGCCGACATCCAACAGTCGCCATCGGACTCGGCGTGCTGCTGTTGATGACGATCATAGCGCTGCTGGCTCCGCTCATTACTGGAGATCCTTTTCGGCTGACACCCATCAAGCGCTTGAAGCCGCCAAGTGAAGACTTCTGGTTTGGAACAGATTTTCTGGGGCGGGATGTGTTCGCCCGGACCATTCATGGCAGCCAGATCTCGTTGATGGTTGGCGGCGCCGTCGCGGCTATCAGTACCTTTATTGGTTTGTTGATTGGATTGGTCGCAGGCTACGTTCGCTGGGTAGACGCCATAGTCATGCGGATTATGGACGGTCTGATGGCCATCCCGGGTGTGCTGCTGGCAATCGCCCTAATCTCGCTCGCAGGTGCGAGCCTGATGAATGTCATCATCGCCATTTGTGTGCCGGAGATCCCACGGGTTGTGCGTCTCGTACGCAGCGTGGTGTTGACGATTCGAGAGCAACCTTATGTGGAGGCTGCAATCTCGGTAGGCTCGCCTCTACACAAAATTTTGTTCCGCCATATTCTCCCTAACACGGTTGCACCATTGATCGTGCAGGCAACCTACGTATGCGCGTCGGCCGTGGTCATTGAGGCAATCCTGTCGTTCCTCGGTGCGGGCACGCCTCCTGAGATCCCGAGCTGGGGCAATATCATGGCTGAGGGCCGCACCTATTTTCAGATTGCACCTTGGATCATCTTCTTCCCTGGTGTGCTGTTGGCCGTCACCGTGCTGGCAGTCAATGTGCTGGGCGACGGTCTGCGCGATTCGCTCGACCCGCGAATTGCACGGCGCATGTAAACGGAACTATCGCCAGTGAGTGAAGCAAACGCGACTCAAGGTGACTCGTTGCCACTGCTGCGCATCGATTCGCTTAGAACACATTTCCATACGCGTGACGGGACGGTGCGCGCCGTAGACGGCGTCAGCTTCGACCTGGAACGCGGCGAGACACTATGCATCGTGGGCGAATCGGGTTGCGGCAAAAGTGTGACGGCGCTGTCGATTCTGGGTTTGTTACCGATGCCGCCCGGGGCAATAGAAGGTGGCCAGATCCTGCTGGATGGCGAAGACCTGGTGCAGGCCTCAGAGCAGCGCATGCGCGAAATTCGCGGCAACCAAATCTCAATGATCTTCCAGGAGCCCATGACCTCACTGAATCCGGTGATGCGGGTTGGTGATCAGATTGCCGAGGCTTTGTTGCTGCACCAGAACATGAGCAAGTCGGAAGCGCGCGAACGCGTGCACGAAATGTTGAATCTGGTACAGATCGCGGAACCAGACAGACGTATCGATGAATACCCGCATCAACTGTCAGGCGGCATGCGCCAGCGCGTGATGATCGCGATGGCGCTCGCATGCAATCCGATGGTCTTGATCGCGGACGAACCAACAACCGCGTTGGACGTGACGATTCAGGCGCAGATTCTCAATCTGATGATCGACCTCAAGGAACGACTCGGCACGGCCATCATCATGATTACGCACGACCTCGGCGTTGTGGCCGAAACAGCGCAGCGCGTTGTGGTCATGTACGCCGGGAAGAAAGTCGAACAGGCGGATGTGGAAGAGTTGTTTGCGCACCCCATGCATCCGTACACCCGCGGCCTGCTGAAATCGATTCCAAGCACCAACAAGTTGCACGGCGATAGCAGCCAGAGCGAGCTACACGAAATCCCCGGCGTGGTGCCCAATTTGCGTGACCCGATTCCGGGCTGCGCGTTTGCTGATCGTTGCGATATGGCGTTTGAAAAGTGTCAGACCCACGCGCCCGAATTCGAAGAGAAGCGCCCAGGACATTTTGCCGCGTGTTGGTTAGACGGCGAATCAGAGACTACACGGAAAAACGGTGCGCAAGATGGCGAGTGATATGACCATACAAGCGCAGGCGCCCGTTGTTGAGGTCCGTGATCTGACCAAACATTTTCCGGTGCGCAGCGGATTGCTTGGGCGCGTCGTCGGACAGGTACAAGCCGTTGATGGCGTAAGTTTCTCGATCAGAAAAGGAGAAACGCTCGGCCTGGTTGGTGAAAGTGGCTCAGGCAAATCAACCGTAGGTAAAACGGTCCTGCGTCTACTGCAGGCAACCTCTGGTCAGGTGTTGTTACAGGGTCAGGACATCACCCACGTGGGCGGTCAGGCGTTGCGGACTGCGCGACAACAGATGCAGATGGTGTTCCAAGACCCATACGCATCTTTGAATCCCCGACTGTCGGCCGGAAAGATCATCGGCGAACCAATGGAGAATTTTGGAACGCTGGACAAAGCAGCGCGCGAAGCCCGGGTTGCAGATCTGCTGGACCGGGTGGGGCTGCGCAGAGAAGCGGCCATCCGCTATCCACACGAGTTTTCAGGAGGCCAACGCCAGCGCCTGGGTGTCGCCCGTGCGCTAGCTTTGAATCCGAGTTTGATCGTCGCCGATGAACCGGTCTCCGCGTTGGATGTGTCGGTGCAAGCTCAGGTGTTGAACTTGCTTATCCGCCTGCAGAAAGAGCTGGACCTGACGTACCTGTTCATCAGCCATGACCTGGCGGTTGTAGAGCACATCAGCCACAGGGTGGCGGTGATGTATTTGGGCACGCTGGTTGAGGTTGCTGACAAGAAATCGCTGTTCGCATCGCCGCAGCACCCTTATACGCAAGCGCTACTCTCCGCGGTGCCATTGCCTGACCCAACCG
>MDTA01083422.1_pt1 | contig 11927 bp, 31 predicted proteins | sample 811151 | NCBI WGS metagenome assembly MDTA01 (sample SAMN05326648, study PRJNA326480) | marine metagenome | isolation source: seawater | place: Indian Ocean: South | collected 2010 | reverse complement strand
CGGCTAACCAATTTCTTGGTGTAATATATTCAGTTCTTAAAGTATCAATCAATCTCATTATTTTTTCTTTTTCACTTCTTCTTCATTAACATTACCATAATTATAAGATGGTGGCTTTGGATATCTTTTTGGTCTTTGAATAAAGTAGTTGGCCTCGATGTACTTATTTAATTCTTGTTTTTTGCGCCAAGTAGAAGTAGTTCCTCTTATCAATTTAAGAGGACCTTTCTGTATCTCCTTCATTATTGGCCCATCTGGCAATATTAATTCAGACATCTTTGGTGGTTTTATTCTTATCCATTTCCTCCATCAGTAGGAGTGCAGAAGTTTCTCCAAAACTTACAATCTACCTCCCCCTTGCAAACAACTTCATGCTGAGCATTCTCCCAACAATCGCCGTTTATTCCTCTCATTTCTACAAACTTCGCCCATCCATCATCAATACTAAACATAATAATAGTTGGCACAACTAAAAATAAGAATATGACCCACAAAAACGCCGGTCCAAATCCTTTATTGTGATATGCTTTATCCATACTTCTCCTCTTTATTTCTCATTCTCACATGACGAGTTGGTAGCTGATAACTCGGTGCTTCACCTAAGCACTGAAACCCTTTAGCCATATCAAGCCATTGTTTTTTCTTTTCGTCAGATTCAAACTTCATATCAAACGATTCACCAGTATTATTATTAATAATAGTAAAACGCATTTATCCATACCTCTTCTTTTTAATTTCCTCTTTCATTTCTTCCATTCTGTCCTTGTACTCTTCATAAAGAGCTGGATCACTTTTACTACCAGTACCATCTACTCCAAAATTACAACTCGCTACGATTAAGAAGAAGGCTAAAGCGCCGTAAGTTACATATTTACTAAAACTTATAAATCCAGCAAAAGTACGTTCTGCTTCTTCTTGAGCTGCTTGTTTAACATCATTATTCGTGTTCTCCACCTGGGTCTCCATTATCTAATTTAATTTTTTCACCATTAACATACATGTTTTGTCTTGCTCTAGGAAAGCTATGATATCCCGGCAACAACCTGAATCCATTTTCAATAGTTTTATTCAAGCTATCTGGTCTCTTATCTGCTTCATTGAAAATGAACCAAGTAATAACAAAACCTGTAATAATACACATGTGAGCAATAGCACTTATTGTAAATGCTGTTAAACTTTCCATGATTGCGATACCAAAGATGCCGCTCCACATGAATCCTAATATTGTGAAAATCATGTGTCCAACTCTTGGATCTAATTTACGTAAAGGAGAGTTTTCAATAGTCATAATCATTGACCAAGCTTCTCTCAAACTAATTAATGTATTTGCCCAACCAATGGGTCTAAATTCCTTATCTTTCATAGATCTATTCCTTTTGGTTTATTAAATTCTATTTTATTCATATTTATAGTCCCAATCCCAAAACCTAGTAAACAAGCCATAGGAGTACCATCAGGATGGGCATAAAACTCAATTACACTCCAAGTTCGTGTCGAAGGATTAAGAGAGATCACGAATCTGGCTAACACAAATCCAGACGGTTGTACAGAACCACCGTCCATATATATCCAAGGCTCTTCACCATATTTTTCCATTGTCTGAACTACAATGTCCTGTGTGTTGCACATAACAGCTTTAGACAACCAATCGCCTGGGATCTTATTTTTTACTACTTCTTCAGACAACACTATACCCGGTGCTAGTGCTAGTAGCACCAAGGCGAGAAACTTTAACATTTTACTAATCCTTTTTATTAAGCTTATCTGTGAGTTCTTTTATTCTCTTATAAGCATCGTACTTCTCTTTATTTTCAATAGCAATCATTTGCTTAAGAAGTTTGATCTGTTCCTCTTGTCTAAGAAGTTGTTTTCTTAGTTGTTCATCAGTCATGACACTTGAACAGCTATATAAATGCATAGACCTAAGATTACGAGTTTACCATAATCTAGATCAAACTTTGTACCCTCGCCGTACGAGGATTCCCACATTTCTCTAATCTTCTTCATAATATCTCCTATACAGTTATATCAATACTTCTACGTATTCGCATTTGATTTAATGCATCCCACATGTTTAATTTAAACATAAGTTGCATCATCATAATATATACCAACCATCTCTGTTGTTCTCGATACTGAGCTTGTCGGTACTGAGTCAACTGATAATCATTAAGCTTTTCAAGAGCATTAACTTGTTCTTTTCTTTTATTCTCTTGAATTCTTTCAATGTTGACTTGCACATTAAAAGGCATATTCTTAGAAGTGCCTTCTATCATTATTGGACCTCCATTAGTTACGAACGTACACTGAATCACCAACTACATACTTACTGTCACTGTAAAAAGATCCACGTCTGTGACCAGACTTCCAGTGAATTATATACGTTGATTTAGAAACTTGTGTTGGTACGTTAACGTTATTACAAACATTTCTTTGTTCATATCCTGTTATAACTCTTTGAGTTTGTACACCATTATTGTTTTGTGCTAATGCACCTAGAACAGCACCTGCCGCAGCAGCTTGATCTGTATCACCTAGAGCTTTTCCTAATATTCCACCAAATATCATAGCACCAAGTAGATCACCATTACTGGATCCACCGTGTACAGTTTGATTTTGATATATTGGAACTTGTTGTAGATTACATCTTCGTTCTGAGATATATTGTGTAGTTACACGATTTACTTTTTCCACGTGCCAAACGTATGCTATTGATGTTCCAGCTTTTACATTAGTTGAACATCCAGCTAGCATTCCTATTAAAATAGTCATAGCTATTGTTAATCTCATAGTATTCTTCCTCTTTTCCGTTTCATATAAACTATTATACCATACTTTCTATTTATTGTAAACCATCTTTTTTATATTTTTTCACAATTCTTTATGTACTCTGGCATTGCATGATCTGCTATGTTATCAAATCTTAATCTTTTTATTCCATTCCACATACCAAGAAGTCTATCTACTAATGAAACCTTTGATACTTTACCGTGACGATTGAAATATACTTTCTTACCGTGATGTCTATATCCCATAATCCATAGTGGAACTCGAGTAACTATATCGTTATTATTCACAAATCTATGATGTTCAATTCCTAAGCTATTACAATACTTACTCCAACCTACTCTTGGCGATCCATACGTATAAAGTTCCGCTGGATAATTAGCTTCTTCGTCATGCATACATCTACTTGCCATTATTGTCGCCATTGCTGCACCAAGAGAATGACCAGTGAACCATATTGTTTTTGATAAGTTTGCCTTTCTTAAAAGATCTTCTCTTACCATAGGCCAAAGATCGTCAACCTCTTTTTTAAACCCTCTATGTACTCTTCCAATTGTTTCTGCCATAACTGGAATCGCTTTTAAATCAGCTTTTATATCATTCCACTGTGTTGGCTGAGTTCCTCTACACGCTATAACAAGATCTTTTTTATTCATAAATCTGTAAGCTTGTGCACCATCTCTATCATAATATTCTATTGTAGTAAACCCTAACTCTTTTGCTTTCTTTTTAGCACCTGCTTTTTCTAAATAAGCTATGTCAGATAACTTAGCAAATAGTACTGCTCTTTCCTTAAATGATAGATCAACAATCATTCTTTTTGTCCTTTTTTATCTCTCCAAGCTATGCTAAAACCATCTGGATATAACTCAGCGAGGGTTATTTGTTTTTGCTTTAGTTCCTCAATCTCCTTTTTCAACAAGGCATTTTCTTCTTGAAGTCTTCTTATTTCCTCAAGACCTCTGTATCCGTACTCAGTATATGAACCCTGATCATTCATTAAATTATTTATACGTCTACGTCATATTCGTAACCAGCTCTTACCTCTTTCTTTTTTATTTGTTTAGGTTGCTCTGATTCTTTCTTTAGTTTTTCAAGTTTTATTTTTCTAGTTGATTTCTTTTTTACTTCTTCTGGTTGAGGAGGTGTAGGATCTTTCATCTCAACTGCATCTACTAACTTTCCATCTTTTGCAACTCTGTTTTGAGACCTACCAAGTTTTTTCATCTTATCTTCTCTAGCATGCTCCCAACCCATATTAGCGGCAATAAGTAATAGAACAGCGAGAGGATCGAAAACAAATATAATAATTATGATGACCCAACGAACAGCATCTTCTAGTATAGCTCTATCAGCTTCTCCACTGTATACTAACTCAGCAATATACTTTACTGGTCCAACTTCTGCTTCAAGCTTTCTTTCTTTTGCTTCTAGAGCAAATTTTTCTGTGTTAAGAGTAACAATTTGTTCCTCAGAATCTATAATACTTTCTTGTAGATTCTTAATTCGAGCAGTATCTGTTTCATCAATACCATCTGTCTGAATACTTTCTCTTAGACGATTAATAACCTCATTGCTCTTTGATATCTCTTCAAGTTCTTTTTGTCTTAATTCAGAAACTCTATCTCTGGCATTCTTAATTATTTCATCTGCTCTTGCTTGCTCTTTTTCTCTAAATTCATTTACTTTTGCTGAAGTACCTGGACCATAGTTTCCATCAACCTTTGTTCCTACTAGAGACTGTAAGCCTTTGATATTTTGTTCTTTAATAAAATCTTCTAAAAGTTTAAGTTGTGATCCAGAATTTTTTATAATTTGATTTTGTTCGTCGACCAATGACTGATATTGATCTCTGACTTTTTCTATTCTTTTTTCTTCTGTTGCTATCTGTTCATTTATCTCATCATTTCTCGTATTATCTTTATTCTCAATCTTATCAATACCGACTTCAGCATCTTCTATTGTCTCATTTAATCTTATAAGTTTCTTGTCTATCTGTTCAATTAGAGCAACATTTTCTTCTGACTCTGCTGTTTGTTCAATGTGTGCTTTTGATAAGAATCCAAAGATACCCATGCTGGTAATAAACATGAGAACTATAACTGCAAATATAAGATAAGACTTTAAAAGGAAAGGTATTCTAGAACGATTATTATATAGCCAAGAAGCAGTGATTAGTTTACCTGCTTCTAGAACTCCACCCATTATTGCGATCGGCATCACAGCCGCAGCAAATATAGTTGTCAATCCTATAATTGAGTAATAAGCGGCAACTGTAGCAATTGCTATAGCCGCAATGAATGCTAAATAATTAATCATGGGAAGATTAGGCGCCTGTTCCGCCGTTTAGCGTTTTTACAACTACAGCCAGTCTATCTAAAGCTTCACCAATAGTTGAGGGTGCTGTTCCATTCCAGTTCCCCGGAACAGCTGGAGTATAAGGATGTGTTTGATACAATTCATAAAAATTTTCATTGATCTTATTACCAGCAGATCTTAAAGTATCGCCCGTGCCATCGTTTGCTACAGTCCCAATGTTAATCTCTTGTTGTGCCATTTTGTCCACCTGTTTTCTTACTAGTTTATATATTATCTATTTATAAGAATTGGAGCGGGTAACGAGAATCGAACTCGTATCCTCAGCTTGGAAGGCTGCGATAATACCATTATACTATACCCGCATTTGGTGGGAGACCCAGGAATCGAACCTGGCGTGCGTTTCCGCGGAGGATTTACAGTCCCCTGTCACACCTTGTAACATGTCTCCCATTGGCCTGCTCGGAGGGATTCGAACCCCCGACCTAGAGATTAGAAGTCTCTTGCTCTATCCAGCTGAGCTACGAGCAGTATTCCATAGTGTAAGTAGTTCTTCTTGCTTGGCATACGCTTCTATTTCAGCAGGGTGATTGATATATTCTTCAAAATTTTTGTATTCATAGTCATGTATTTTACCTCTGAGATACTGATCTACGTGTACAAACTCATGGAATATACCGGTAATAAAGTCGTCTTTACTCTGCTTCGTGTTTACTCTAACGTGATAGGTTCTGTCATCTTCTTCAAAAACATCAGTCTTATCTTTGGTTAGTTCTACAAATATTTCATAGTTTTTAAACCGAGGAAATAATTGTTGAATTGCAAACTCAGCAGCTTCTTGAGCAAGTCTTCTCTGACGATTACCGCCACCTTTTACGATATAATATGTCATTGCGTAAATAGATAAACGATACCATTTATGACTATTGTACCGCCTAGTATAATAACCAACATAAAAAACAAAGATTCACCTTCAGTTGGTGGTCTGTTATCACTCATGATATGGCCCTCTCTACTTTCTTTACGACTTCCTTTGAATGCTTACAATAACCATGCCAAGGAAACCCCATGCAATCACATTTAAATCCATAATCAGTAAGTTCAACTGAGTATTGATCACCTTTACTTCCTGTAACTGGCCAAACTGTTCCAACAAAAATATGTCCAAACGGTTCAAAAGAAGGTTTTAAAAATTTTTCTTTAAACTTTCTAGCCATTACATAGTTCCCATTTTATGAATAAGGTACCACCAAGTGTATTCCTTACTGTTTTCAACTCCGAATATCCATAAGACATCCATCCAACCAAAAGCAAATATAAGTATCACTAATGCCCCTAGTATCTCATTTATAAGATCTCGAGTAATCATCGTATGTTACTCCAGTACTCATTCCATAGCATAGCCACACCTTCACGAATATTATCTCTATCTAAGTGTGGAACCATTGGCTTAGAAAGAGATAGTGCTCTTTCTTCGGCTTCAGTGATATGTTCGCTATCTTCTACGATCTTAGCGACTTGATCATAGAAAGCTTCTTCAACATCCATTATCCAACTTGACATTCCCATTATTTAACTCCCTGTTCTTTAGCAGCATCTATTATGAGTTGAGTCATTATTGGCTCTAATAATAGATTGTATCTATCGAATTGACTCTGAGATATTCCACCTCTAGTGTATGGAGCCCAACCAAAGAAACCGTGAAAATGTGATCTTCGATTTATAAGACCATTGTTAAAAAGATCGTAAACTAAATTTCCAGCAACTCTAAGCTTTTCAAGAGCTTTGTTCTTAGATCTACTAAATGGAACTTTACCTTCAAGAGGTATTAACTCATCGAGTTGATCATATAGTTTTCTGAAACCTGGGTTTACTCCCCATGATGGAGTAAATAGATTATTTTGCTCATCATCATTTATAGATGAATAAGCTCTTGGATTTTCTTTTATTAAAGCTATAGTTTCTTTGATATTCATAACAATTCCTTTCATTCCTTATACTACTAGAATACCATAGAATGACAGGGATGTACACCATTATTTTCACTTTTTTGTAAAAAAATGCATTTTATTGGTTTACTGTGATAAAAATGTTACAGTTATGGAAGTGGGAGGCCGGAAGACTCATCTATCCTTTTTCTAGTAGCAGTCTTTCCTTTGTTTGAAGTTCTTACTTCAACATTTTCAGGGAGTTTTAGCATAGGATTCCCTTTATCGTGATACAATATAAATTGTGTATTCTTAAACTCATTAAAGATTCCAAACCATATTGGCCTCCATCTTGTGGTGAGTCTTTCAGTATTCATATTGTCTCTTACTGACATCATAAAAGTGTCAGACATACTGGTAGTATCAAACTCAAATATTGAATCAAATCCATACATATGAATTTCCGTTCTTTTAAGCTTATTTGCTACCCAGTGAGCAGCCATGTGGCCACAATTAAAATCTGTATAATTTCCAGCATATCTTGGAAGAACTAAATAAAACTCTTTTATTTGTTTAGAGTATTTCACATAGAAGTCATTTCTCATTTCCATCCATTTATGAGGTCGAGCACCAAGTACCCAATCACCTGGAACAACTACTTCTCCTTTATGAATAGCGTTCATCATCTTAAAGTCTACCATTACAGTCGTATAGACATTGTTAACTTCAAAAGGAGGAAGATTGCAGGTAATCTTTAATCCCTTGTCAGGAACATAGAAGCCTGAGCTTTTTCCATTTCCTATGATATGTGCTACTTCTCCCATTGTTTTATCTTACTCCTAATTTTTTCTTTTCCTTTTGGTCCTGTCCAATGAATTGCTTTCTTTCTATTACTATCTTGGTTATCATGCTCAAGTTGTAGTCTTAACCAATTATATTCATTTGGTACATCTGTAATATATACCCTTTGACTAAGTGGTGATTCCATCATAGCGTGTAAGGTTTCTTGATCACCTTGTAAAGGATTTTTTTCTACATTCCACGCCCATTGATGTAATATTTGAGGATCACCATTAAATGCTACGATACCAGAATTATAATATAAGAGTCCTCTCATATCTGGTCTTCTCTTAGTCCAAGGTTTATCTTCAACCATTGCTAGTCTATTAGGTTCAATCCAATCAAATATAGTTTCTATATTATCAAGTATTTCAAAATCGGTATCTATCCAACAGGTATTAGAAGCTAACTTTGCTGCTCTTATCATAGACTTTGGTTTTTTGAACCAGCCTTTATCAGGTATGTCTGTCATATCAATTACTTCTTCAAAGTTTTCACTAACGTAATCTTTAAATTCTTCACTTACACCAAAATCAGCAAACACAATAGGATAATTATTATATTTCTTATAGTTACTCATAAACCAAGGGAGCATCCACTCATGACCTTCATCACAACCAGTCAAGAATATTTTTTTATATGATGGCATATCCAACTCCATCTTTCCAGTTATGTTTTGCTAAACAACCCTCTTGTCGTTGAATTGTAGTGAAACTATCATTTGCTACTATAGGCCACGGATAAAATTCTTTTAAGTTTGGAAATCTATTAATATTAAAAAATGTATCAGTTGGTCCTGCTTCTTTATCAGCTTTCTTTAACGCTTGACTTGCACCATAAGGTGTAACCATATAAGCATGCGCCCCAGGAAAGTACGGTTTCGAAACAAGTTTACCAGCACCAAGAATACTAGGAGTGTTCCACTTCCCATAAGAAGGGTGACCAAAAGAAATGATATCATGAGTTGTTGAATTAATAATATTACTTGGTAGATGAGAAACAAATTCTGCATCATGTTCTAATACTAATACATTTTTTTGTAAAGTTACTGCTTGTTTCCAAAGTGAGCGATGACCTAAGAATGCTGCTACACACTTTTCAATATAAGAAAACTTTTCTTTAAATCCATCAAGTGGAATATTAAGTTCTTTTAACATGTTTAAAGGATTATCTTTTGGTGAGTATCCGTAAAATTTCTCTACCGTGCAGCCTAGTTTGGCAGCAGATTTTATACATCTATCAGCGGCTTGTTCAGACTCATCTAGATCTTTTATTGTTAATACAAATGCTTTCATTAGAATCTTATCTGTCCTGCTAGAGTGTATCTGTTATATATTGTACACTGAAGTTCACTCTCATATTTTACGTGCATTGGATATCTAGCTTTCATTTCTTTTATGTTTTCCACACAATTAATGTGATCATCGATCTCATTAAAATTATTACACTGTAAAATTACCCAACACTTATTAGGTAGTTTATAATACCAGCTGCTTGGCATGTGCTCGCAACTTGTGTTTATCACAAGGTTATATCTTTCAAAAAAATCTTTATCTTGCTCTAAAGCATCTCCGACTATATGTTCTCTATATCTCGTATTCTTTTCATTGTATTTAATACTTACAGGTCCACATCTTTCATCTAGTTCTATTTCACTCATATAATAGTTGTAGTTGTCAGAAAGAATTCTTGTCATGAATCCCATCCAAGATGCAATGTATAATCCATTTACGTAAAAGTTGCTATGAATATCTAGTTTATCGCAAGCTTTTAATAGCTCATTTTTACTAGTCATCTGATTCTCATGAAACATATCTATAAGTTCCTGAGCTTCTAGTATTCCTTTACTTTCATCAGAATATAATGACTGCATAAACTTAGGAATATATTCTTCTACTAAGCGCATACTGTAATCTCTTTTATTCTGTGAGGTTGATTAATTACAAATTCTATCATTTCTATACAATATCCCATACTCATTTTTGGTTCAGTTATCTCTTTAGTCGACTCACTTTCAAAGTATCCGAAGTTAATTATAGTTGTATTAACTCCTTGGTGGAATAACTGATCATTAACGTCTTTTAATGTTTTCTTTGCTATACCATACTTATAAAAAGGTTTGAATCCTTTGTACCACTCATTAGCCATTGATCCTATATTAATTATACGAGGAACTTCTGCTTCTGCTGCAAGATAAGCCATGTCTGTCTGATACCACATATCATACTTACAATTAATAAAAACATCACAATCAAATGAATTAACGTTACCGTGTTTCTTTTCTAGAGCGTGACCTAGACCACGTCTAGTTCCTGTAATATACCATCTCATATCGTCGTAGTAGAACTCAAACCTTGAACGGTCGTATAAAAATTTCTTGTGACAGCAATATCCATTAACTGTCTACACATTATCGCATCATTAGGCCATAATCCATGTTTATAAACTAGTCTTATAAGTTGAGAAGCACCTTCAGGTTTAACTATATAAGCAGAATTTCCAGCAAGACCCTGTGGATATTTCATATCATCGTCTACATAAGGTGCTAACTGAAAAGGTTGTCTTTTTTCTAATATCTTGTCGTGATATATCTTTGACTTTCTTGTACAACCGATTGGATTATTAATACCAATGACTTCATACCCAGTATCTTCTGGCAAGAAGTTAATGTTTTTTATGAATACCGCATCATGTTCTAATATAAGCGTAGGTTCTCCACTATTAACACACTTCTCCCATAGGATAAAATGACTCATGGCACAAGCTATTCTAGCTTTATGATTCTTAGTTGGATACGCTTTCTTAGTTAATCCAGTTTGAAAGTCGACTATCTCTCCTTCCCAAGGATAGTTCCATTTTATGTTGGCTTCATCTAACTTACTATCAACATTTTTAGGAGTAATAGCATTGAACTTTTTTAAAGAAAACTCTTGATTATGTTTGAGATAACTTTCTAATAGTTTCTCATATCCTTTTTCTGATACTTCATTTCCTCTTATAACAATAGCATAAGCTTTCATTTTACTCTATCCCATATCCATTCATGACAATAAAACATAATTGCACCTGCTGGCATGCTTGCCAGACTCAATCCCAAAGTGTATAGATAATCTCCTCCGGTCATAAATGCATAACTCATAAACCATGCGAGTCCTAATAGTTGCCAAGTACAAGTTTTTATAATCCTTCGCCAGTTCATTTATTATCTAATCTCTCCATGATATTTTTTCTTTGCTCATCAGTCATTATTACCCAATCTCTTATTTCATCTTGTGTTCTTCCACAAGCTACACATACACCATTCTTTAACTTACAGACGTTAACACAAGGTGATTCAATATCCTCCCATCTTTTACTTAATCTCTTTCCTCTTCTCACTCTGCAACTTTGTCCCTTACTAATGGTTTACACATAGCTGAATAATTACCTACTAAATTTTTTACTTGGACATTAATCTTTTCTGCATACCATTTACATTTATCCATACTACCATAAGTTATCTGACCTTCTTCTTGAGTGCCATTCATTACGATCAATATAAAAACTAATTCTTTCATTAGTCGTAGCCTCTTTCAGCTATTTTCCACTCGTATTTTTCTTCGATAGCATATTGACAACCTTGAATATAATCTCTGTCTTCTTCTGATAAGACTGACCAAAACTTGCTTATAGTTTGTATTTGTCTAGTTACTCTTTCTGCATCATCAAGATGAATATTACTCTCCATCATCTTTTGAAGCACATCCATTCTTTCTTTAATCTTTTCTCTCATCATCCATTACCTGTAAGACCCATTTTAATTCATCAGCACATTTATATAACCACATGCGAGTCATTTTATCACTTGCCTTGTGTCCTTCTTCTATGAGTTGTTTTATTCTCATTTCGACGTATTGACGTGAGTTTCTTTTTCTTCCTCTTCTCACTAGAATCCATGACTCATATTTAAATTTTTTAGAGTAAAAGTAAAATATTCTGGAACTACATACTGTATATGTACATTGTTTGTATTAATAAAAAAGTCACTTTGTTCCCAACCATGTTCTTCTACCGCTT
>MDTA01190515.1_pt1 | contig 11928 bp, 7 predicted proteins | sample 811151 | NCBI WGS metagenome assembly MDTA01 (sample SAMN05326648, study PRJNA326480) | marine metagenome | isolation source: seawater | place: Indian Ocean: South | collected 2010 | reverse complement strand
CCAGGGCGTCGAGGAGACACTCAAAGTTGCCCTGTTCTCGAGCGTGTTGAGCAAGGAACCTACACATTAACGATTCAGAAAGAGGGATACGAAGCCATCGAACGCCAAATTGAAGTGAACGGTGATCTTCGGTTTCCTCGTCAGGGCGAACTTGGCCTACGGCGCGTTGTGGGCCGTCTGGCGATTACAACGGAACCGAGTGATGCCCTCGTGACCTTAAATGGCAAGCCGTACACTGAAGAGATCGCGTTGGATCCAGGAATCTATGAGGTCGTGGTGAAAGCGAAGGGGTATCTGACCGATAAACGGCAGGTCGAAGTTTTGCCGGCAGATACACGCCAGATTGAGGTGAAGCTTTCTCGCCCGGCCAAAGGAACGCTGAAGGTCTATCCGCCCCGCTCCGGTTGGGGGCATCTTCATTTGCGGGGGGGGAGAAGGCTTTGTACTCTGCCGCCCATCTGCGAGGGGATCCGGTTGCCTGCTGGACGTCACAAGCTCGAATATCGCAGCGTAGGCCCGCCGCTTGTCCGGGTGGTGACTGTTCGAGCAGGGAAGACAACGGTGTTGGATTTGGGTCAATGAAACGCTTCCTTTGCTGCCTTATAATGGTCGGATGTGGAGGTGAGATCTTGCAGCCGGAACGGCAAATCTGCCGCAGTAGCTTGGAGTGTCCCTCAGGACAAGCTTGTGTCGGGGAGCGCTGCGTTAGTGAGCGTCTGGGCCAAGGCTTCCAGCGATCTGGTGGTGGCTGTGAAGACGGCGATGATGATGGTGAGGGGCATCAGTTGGTAGGGACTCAACGCCTGCAAAGTCGACAGGTTTGCCCCGAGCGCCCCGATCGTTATTGGGCGACCGCTCATGAGCCTCTGAGGGCTCAGATTTATTTGGTTCGCCAGGGAGATTCGACACCGGAGTTGGTCTTAGCCCAACGCGATGAGGATGATCCCCTGTCTCGCTGCGGTTCCGGCGACATCCACTGCAGTCAGGCTCAATATGGTATTCTTAACAACCTCACGGCTCAAGCTGTTGAAGGGAGCTTAGCGCTTCATGTTCATGCGGCCGATGATGACCCCGAGCCGTATGAGATGGTGGTTCAAGTGGGGACGAGTTGCTTAGAACGGGCCCATTGTCCCTCCAACACGAGTCGTTGCATTCGACCCATTGCGCTCTCGACAAACCAAGCGGATTTGGGAGGGGTTTGCGTTTTTGATGCTGAACTTCCCGTGGCAGCAGCGTGCGACGGAACAAGCGATCGAAGCGGGAACAATCCAGAACGAGCACGCCATCTTGGCGACTTACGCCGTTTTCATGTGGTGGATGTGCCCATTTGTGGTGATGATGAGGATTGGTATGCCTTTGATCTCGACGAGGCAGGTCCCTTTCCTTTGCGTTTAACGCTGCGGAGCGTCGACAGTGAGGGGGATGAACTGAAAAAGACATTTTTGCATCTTGCCCTCCACCGAAGCATCGACCTCGCGCCCGTGTTCGTGGAGAACCTGGCGCTCGACGTGGGGGTTTCAACGGCGGAGTTGGTTCTGCCTCGACTGAGTCCAGGAGCCTATCACTTCCGAATTGTCCAACTGAACCGGCGGGCGCTGGTGACCACATACACCTTGGAAGCGACGTCGTTTTAAAGGGGTAAGCGGTGACACACGACGGCACGGAGATCGTCTAAACCCATTTCCTCTAGAGCTGAGACACGAACTCGATAAAGGGTTTGTTGGCCTGCTGGGCGACCGCTGAGATCACATTTGTTCTCAACCAGCACACGGGGGATCGAATCACAGTGAATTTCTTTCAGAATTCGTTCGACAGCCGCCGCTCGTTTTTCACCATCTGCCTCTGCGTCAACCACCACATGCAGGAGTAGGTCGGCATCCCTGAGTTCCTCGAGGGTCGACCGAAAGGCCTCCACAAGTTCTTGAGGGAGATCCTCAATAAATCCGACCGTATCGGAAAGAACGACCGTGGTTTGGCGGGGGTCCTCATGGGCGGCGTCCTTACGGAGTAGCCAGCGCCTGCTCGCCGGGTCGAGGGTGGCAAAGAGTTGATCTTCAACGAGGACATCCGATCGAGTGAGTTGGTTCATCAGCGTGCTTTTGCCCGCATTTGTGTAGCCAACGATCGCTACCCTTTTGAGTCCACTTCGAGCCCGACTTTTACGGCGAACTTCTCGCTGAGAACTGCGTTTCTTTAGCTGCTTTTCGAGACGCCGAATCCGCTCTCGTACCCGTCGACGGTTGACTTCGAGGGCAGTCTCACCCGGCCCTCGCCCCCCAATACCGCCTGCGAGTCGGCTCAGTCCGGTACTCCGTTCGATAATGCGGGGGAGATTGTACCGCAGTTGAGCCAGTTCAACCTGCACTCGAGCTTCTGCGGTCGAGGCATGGCGGGCGAAGATCTCCAGGATGAGTTGACTCCGATCAAGGACTTTCAATTCGGTGGCGTTGGCGAGATTAGCCAATTGCCTTGGGCTCAAATCTCGATCGAAGATAATCCCTTCGGCGTTCCGCTCAAGACATTCCAGCACCAGATCCTCAAGTCGACCGCTGCCGATCACTGTTTTCGGATCGATACGCCGGCGTCTTTGTACACATTCATGAACAACTTCGATCCCTGCGGTTCGGGCAAGTTCTCGCAGTTCTTCGAATCGAGCAGCATCCCGTCGACCGGTATGAACACCCACAAGAGCCCATGCCGGTCCTTCGATGCGTCGCAGACCTGGCAAGCGTGCGATGGAGGCGTCGAGAATTTCGAGGGGGTCGTTGGGGTCGAGGGCGAGCAGTTCGCCTGGGTGTTGGCTGTGGGTTTCTTCGGTCTCAATGGTTCCGTCGGTTTGATAGCGAGGTAAAACCAATGCCCCTCGATCCAAACCGCCGGCCTGTGCTGCGCGCAGTAGGATTAGCGCATCTAGGCGTAATCGAGTCAGGTCGGTCTTTAAGTCCGCTGGAACGGTGAGCATTCCTGGCTTTGGGGGTTGAACCACAACAAGACGCAGTTTGCGCTGCCCTGTCGGGCCGGCGCCCGCTCTGCCCAATTCGGGCATCCAAACTCGCTCAGGACTGCCGAGCGCGATGTGGGTCACCACGCCTCGACGGTCGATCAACAGGGCCACCATGCGCCCTAAGTCGAGGCAGCAGTTGACGAGCCGTTGCTGAAGATCGCCACCAAGCCATCGGCCTTGGGGGCATCTCAAACGCTCCAGACTCTGTAACTGACGCAGTTGAGTCGGCCGAAGGGCCTGGATCTCACCGCTGACTTGGGCCAAGGATTGCCACCGTTCGCCCCGTCGGGGGCTTTGCTGTTTGCCTGACTTCAAATAGCCCTTAGCTTGGGGCCTAGGCAAAGGAGGAATGCATGCGTTTGTTTTTGCCACTGAGTCTGCTGTTCGCGCTGCCGGCTCAAGCCCAACTGAGCGTTGAGGTTCCCCGGGTTTTGGCTCGGTACAGCGATGAGGCGTCGATGGAAGCCACCGTGCAGCGGGACGGTGCCGCCGCCCAAGGCGTCTTGGTGAACTTCACCCTCTACAGCGCACAAGAGGATGGCAGTCGAGGCGAACAGTTGTGTGGCGCAGGCAGTCAGCGCAGCGATGACAATGGTATCGCTCGAGTTCTTTTGGCCTTGGACAATGGGCTTTGTGACACCACTCACGAATTGAAGCCCGATCGCAGCGAAGCCGAGATGGCGAGCAGCTTTCGTCAGGGGGAGTATGTCCTGGTGGCGAATGCGGTTGATTTAGAAGCGGGGGATGCGGGCGAGGGAGAAGGCCGCTTTACGCTTCTTCCTGAGCAGGTCAGTCTGGAAATCCAACCCTTGAGACGAGTTGCCGGCGATGACGCTTTGCTTGTGGCTGAATTGGTCGATAGCGATGACGATCATGATCTGAACTTCACAGATGGTTCTGTCAGCGAAATAAGTCAGCGAGGTGTTCAGGGGCGTCGGCTCACCTTTTATTTAGATCGCGATGGGGATTCGACTTTTTATGACTGCCAAGCCGGCGGTCTGTGCCATTCAGGTCACTGCGTCGGATGCATCGAATCCAGTGATTGTGAGGCGGGGCAGAATTGCGTGGGGGGCGAGTGCCTTGTTGGTGATAGCCCTCGGGCGATGTGTACCAGTGACTCCGATTGTGCGGACTTCGCTGGCTTAAGAGAGACCCGTTGTGTGGGTGGACAATGTTACGGCGAAGTCTGCGATAAACTGGGTTATGGTGTGACCGATGTTCTCGGGCGAGCGAGCATCACGTTCTCGACCATCCCCAATGAAGAGGGAATGCCTGCAGCGGGGACTTTAGAGAATCGAATGCGAGCCGAGTTCTCGGGCGATGACTACTATGCTGCGGTGGCGAGTACGGGAACGCTCACCTTGCTTCCCGATGTGGTGGATATTCGGGGGACGACGATTGAAGTCACGAGAGCCGGTGAGCCGGTTGCAGAGGTTGCTACGGGCAGCATTGAGGGGCTCAACGTCGTGGCGACGCTCCGAGATCGTTGGGGCAATGCTTTTGGACCCCTCGATTCCATTTACACTCAAGTGGGCGGCGATTGCAGTTCATGTCCACCTGAAGCCACTTGTGATCCCATCCGAGGGGATCGTTGTGTCTTTTATCATCAGGCTGAGGACCTGACGTTTAATGCCAGTTTGGGATTCTTTTTTGGTGCCCCCGAGCAGAGCCAAGAAACAGGAACCTTCGGTAGTAAGTGGCGACCCGGTGAGGAAGCTGGTGAAGCCAAGTTGAGCGTGACCTTGGCGGGTGAGGAAGGCGGTGAAGCCTTTGTAACGGTCTTTGACGATAGCGGTTGCGGTTGCCAGCAGACCCCTGGGTTTTGGTTCATCGGTTTGGCTGTTGTGTTGGTTGCTCGGAGGCGTCGATTTCGGTGAATGATTTGACCATGGTGAGCTTAACGCAGCAACTGCAGCATTTGCGTCCGGAGGAGCGTGTCGATTGGCTGGCCAATCATCCTCAGGCGGCAGCCTTCGTGCCGCAGTTGTCGCCCCTGGTGCTCCATCGTCTGGCTCACGACCTCGGGGGTCAAGAACTCGCTCCACTGCTTCCCTTTTGCAGCGATGACCAAATGCGAAGTCTCGTGGATCTGTCCGCTTGGGAACAGCACGACTTTCAATCGGAGGCGTTCGAGGGCTGGTTGATGCTGAACCTGCAAGGGGGGGGGCGTCAGCTTGATCGTTTTCTCGCCGCTCTCGATCCCGAACAGTACCTGCTTTATCTCGTCGGACGCGTACGGGTCCACGAGATCGACGAAGATGAGCGATACCCGACGCTGGCCAATGCCGTACCCGGCGATGCGTTGTGGTTCAGTCCAGACCGCCGTTTCTGTGTTGAAATACTCCATTGGGAAAAGCAGCGAGACGATGAGAGTATTCGCAGTTTACTGCATCATCTTGAAGGTCGTAACGCCTGGGAGCTTTCCCGGTTACTCGCTGCCCTGGCGTGGGAGTTAGAAGGTCCTTTAAGCGAAGAGAGTACGCGGCTGAGACGGGCGCGATTGGAGGAGTTGGGCTTTCCTCCCTTGGACGAAGCCCAAGCTCTTTATGCGCCGGCTTCGCTCGAGTTCCTTGTGGCTTCTCGCCGGCGGGAGCCCTTATCGACGGCGCCTGATGAAGCAGGTCTCGCCCTTCTCGGGAGGCCAGGACCTCAAGATTTACTGCGTCACGGGCTTGAAGCCATGGTTCCCGAAGCAGCTCAGATGCTTCGCTCGGAGTTGATTTATTTGGCCAATCGAGCGCTGGTTGCCGATGCGTGTGACCCAGGAGACCAAGAGGCTCTGCACACGCAAACGCGACGGGTTCGAGCCACCGTGACCCTTGGTTTGGAGTTTCTCGCCCGCAAACAAGGTGGCGATTTAACCATGGCCGCAGCGCAGGTGATGGAGCGCTACGCCGCAGCGACCCTCTTTCGATTGGGAGTGAACCTGGTTCGGCCCCTTGTCGAGATGGCTCGCCGGTTACGCCAAGATCCCCGCAGTGGACCGGACTCAGAGGCGCTGTGGTTGGGGGCGACAGCCCGTGGTCTGATGGATCAGTTACTGCAACCTCGCCCGTTAGCACCCAATGGTGAGCCCATCGCTGACTTAGCCACGATGACCAAGATGGGACAAACCTTGGAGGCTACGTTGAGCCTCATCGTGAGTGTTTTTCCGGAGCCCAGTGGGGTTCAAGAGCTCTACAATGCTGAATTTGAGGGCAGTACTTTCAGTCGACCGGAAGAGATGAGTCTCGAGGGCATCGCCCGGACCAAAGAAGCCTTAGAGCTTCTTGGGGACAGTGGCGGCTTACGTCCTTTGCGGGTGTCAGAACTCCAGGCTTTGCGAGAGAAAGCTCCTTCAGATGAAGCATTAGGTCTCCTGTTGTCCGGTCCCCTTGAGCCTCGTTTTCTTTATCCACTGTGGTGCGAACTTGAGGCTTAGTGGTTCCGGGGGGTTGACCGCTTTTTAGGCTCCGACCTAGCAATGGGGGAGGGGATGCATATCGTGAGCCTGGAAATACGCCTACCAAATGGCAAGACCATGAGCCCGACTGCCGCTCAACTCACCCTGGCGATCTCGAAGAAAAAAATACCGAGAGGAACCTTGGTGCGAGACGCTGGGGGAGAGTGGGTAAATGTCCAGGAATGGGTGGCTCGTTTACGTGCTCAGCGCGAGAACCCCGATGGCTCGGTTGAAGCCCACGTGACCCGGAGTTCTGTTGAGCCTCTGGGTTCGGTACCGTCCGATCCAGCGGCTCGTGATTCGGCGGCTCGTCTGGTGACTGGAACGCCCGTGGCAAACTTACCCGACGGGCTCTTTGTCGATTTGATCGAGCATCCTGATCATGGCTTGGCGGCCGTCGTCGCTGACTTCTTCGTGTTGCGTCGAGCTGTGCTGGGAGGATTTGCATTCTCAGCCTCCATCCTTTTGGGCTGTCTGTTGGGTCATCAACTTGGAATGACCGGTTTCATGGGGGGGCTGGGGGCTGCTTTTGGTCTTGCTTTCGCCCTTGCGATGACCGGCTGGGTTAACAACCCACAGAATCTAATCCAGGGGGTGATCAAGGCCTGTCTGGCCATCTTGCTGGTCGCCGCGTTGGTCGCACTGATCAACTCTGTGCTGGCATCGCTCTTTGCACTCATTATCGGCACGGTTGGGGGGCTTGGGGGCGCCGTCGGTTTGGTGATTCTCAACAGCCTTTTGAGCTTGGTGTACATGATCATTTTTCTGATGCTTTGCGTTTCATCGCTGGTGATTGCGACGTGGCTCGCCTTGAATCTTATTGCAGGTGCTGCGGTGGATGGGGATCTCATCGATGATTTAAAGCGAGCTTTAAGCCAACCACGGGTGATGCTTGAGGCGGGGCTTCCGACACTGTTTGGCTTAACATTTAGCGGCTTTTTGGTGGGTTTGCTCTATCTCGCATTTAGTCACTTTTCCGATGGAGCCGTCGCTTATTCTCGTCAGGGTGTTGTCGACCTCGAGGCGGGAATTCAGTATCTTTATGGGCTGAAGATGAGTGCAGGGATGGGGACCCTTGCTGGTGTTCCCAGTGGTTTGGCGCTCGTTTCTGCGTTGATTCTTAGTGCGTTGGTGGCACTGATTGCTGCACTCATTTTTGCTTTCCCGCTGCTGGTGATGGCTCGGGCGACGATGGTGTACTTGCCGGTTCAGCGCGCGGACCTACGCGTGCAGCGTTCAGCGAGCCTACCAAAGCCGGTCGTAGAAAGCGATTTACCGGCTTATGCACCGGACCCCGAAGAAGACGAAATCAGTCCTCAAGAGCGACGAAGTCAGGAAATCGCTGCGGCGGTGGATCAAGTGGAAATCCGGACCGACCTGCCTCCGGCTGATGATGATGGGACGCTGACGATCTCTTGGGGCAGTGACGACGACGAAGTCGAATTGGAAACCCGAGGTGATTAGCGTGTTCGGGGGGATGAAAAAACGAAAAGCGAAGCATTCGCTCCGCTTTTCAATCGAACGCTAAAATCGAATTTAGCGCTTGAAGGCGTTCTTCCGGCCCCGTGTTTGCCGGGCCTTTTTCTGCGTCTTGAAACGGCGTCGCTGAGCTTCCCGTTCCTTTTTGCGCTTCTGCTCGCCGGGCTTCAAATAGTACTCGCGCTTGCGAACTTCTTTACGAATACCAGCTTGCTCGACCTTACGGCGGAATTTACGCAGGGCTTTCTCGATGGAGTCACCCTCGCGAATCTGAACGTAGGTCATGAAGAATCACCTCCTTTTCGGCTCGCTGTACTTTTCAGTTGATCAGCACTTGCGGCGGCGGCGGAGATACAGTGCCTAGCTAGGGATGCAAAGCAATTTGGTCTTTTTGTCAGCCCCCCCTTTTAACCTGGCGGCGGCCACCCTAGGAAGAACCATGGCGAAAGCGAAGAAACTCCATGTTTGTCGTGAGTGCGGCGCGGAGCATGCCCAGTGGATGGGGCGTTGCGATCGTTGCGGTGCGTGGAACAGTATTGAGGAAAAAGTTCAGGAGGTCGTCGCCGATCGACATCAAGCGCGGGTGGCCATCGTGGCAGAAACGGACCAAGGGGCACAGCCCATCAGTCAGGTCCCGTTGGACGCGCAGCGTCGATTAACCACCGAGATCCCCGAGTTGGATCGGGTTTTGGGCGGTGGTTTAGTGCCAGGAAGCCTGGTGCTGGTCGGTGGTGATCCGGGCATTGGAAAGAGTACGCTGATGTTGCAGGCGGCAGAAGCTCTGGCGCAAAGCGGCCAGCGTTTGCTCTACGTCAGTGGTGAGGAGAGCGCAGTGCAGACTCGCCTGAGGGCCGATCGCCTCGGTGTAGGTCACGAGGAAGTCTTGCTGCTCACTCGAACTGAACTGACTCGGATTCTTGAAGAAGCCCGAAGACAAGAACCTGCCGTGATGGTTCTCGACAGTATCCAGACGATTTATTGCGGTGAGGTCGAGTCTGCTCCCGGAGCCGTCGGCCAGTTACGAGAGGTCACCAGCCGACTCTTGCGTTATGCCAAGGGGCGCGGTGTGGCGGTCTTCTTGGTGGGCCATGTGACCAAGGACGGCCAAGTGGCTGGACCGAAGACCCTGGAGCATATGGTCGATACCGTCTTGTATTTCGAGGGGGAGCCGGGGGGCAGGCACCGCATTTTGCGAGCCCATAAAAATCGGTTTGGTAGCACCGATGAAATTGGTGTTTTCGCCATGACGGGCCAAGGACTTGAGCCCGTTGAGAATCCCAGCGCTGTCTTTTTAGCTCAGCGGCCCGAAGGGGTTCCTGGCTCGGTGGTCTGCCCCAGCTTGCAGGGCAGTCGCCCGTTACTGACCGAGGTTCAAGCCTTGGTGGCACCGGCTGCGGGCACCGCCCGACGCACCGCCATCGGGCTCGATCGCAATCGCTTGAACCTTTTATCGGCCGTTTTAGAGCGCCGAGGTGGACTGCCCCTCGCCGACCAAGACATCTATGTGAGTGTGGTGGGGGGCGCTCGAGTGAAAGGCACAGGCAGTGATTTGGCTCTCTGCGCCGCCATCGTTTCTTCATTGCGAGACACCCCTGTTCCCAATGATCTCGTGATCTTTGGTGAGGTCGGTTTGGGGGGGGAATTGCGCCCGGTCCAAGCCACGGAGCAGCGCTTGGCAGAGGCGAAGCGCTTAGGTTTTAAGCGAGCTTTGTTGCCTGCAGGTGGCGACAGCCGAGCGCCCAAGGGGATGAGCCTCTTGGAGGCGAAAAACCTTGCTGAGGCAGTCGCTGAACTGGTCGCTCAGGGCTGAGTTTGGAAGTTACTCTTGCCAGGGGGGCGGGCCCTCTGCGCTGAACTCGATCCCCGTCAGTGGCGTCACCACGTACTGATCTTCGTCGGTGCGCCCGTCATAGACCAAACCGCCGGCGATATAGCCCACTTGGGCGTCGTCCAGTTGCCCAGAAATGGGGGTTGGGAAAGCCCGGGGCATGGTCATGAAGGGCACCATTAACTGACTGTCGAGGGTTTCCAGCGTGAGAATCTCTGCGGAGTCCAAAGCGACCAACGGCCGGTTGAGGTTTTGTGGCGTGTCGTCGTTGCCGCCGGCGATTAAGACGGCACCTTCACCCAAGCTGACCACTGCGGGTCCCCGTCGCTCAACTCGAAGGGTGAGCGGCAAGAAGTTACCGGTCGTCAGATTGTAGAGATCGGCACTATCGGTGGCTCGGTAGCCCCCAGCAAAGACCTCACCTCCTGCGAACAGGACATTTAAGGATTCGCCGATGCGCACCGGTAGATGGCCATGGTGTCGCCGGGCTTCATCGGGTGTGGAGCCTTGCACAACGCTGTTGTCGCTTGGATCGAAAAGATCGACGGGCCGAGCACCAAGACGAGGGTCGGTGCCACCATGGAGAAGGACCCGCCCATCGCCCAGAGCGGTGAGGCTGGGGCGATAGCGCCCGGTCACCAGGCGCCCTTCAAGAACTTCCCAGGTGCCGGTGAAGGGGTCGTAGAGTTCCAGCCCATCGGTCGGGTCCGCTTGGTTGGTCAGGCCGCCGGCTACCAAGACTTTGCCGTTATCCAGTAAATAGGCTGCGTGATCACTGCGACCTTGGTGAAGAGCGCCGGTGAGTTCGCCACCCGTCTCTGGGTTCCAAATCTCGACACTGGAGAGGGCTTCCCCTTGGTCATCCCGACCACCGATCACGAGATAAGTCCCATCTTGCAGAGCCACGACAGCTGCGTCGGCCCGCTCTACCGCCATGGGCATTAAATCGTTAAAGGCTGCTCTTAAGCTGCGGACTCGATTGGTGATGCGGCCCGTGGCCAGTTCCAAACCACCAAAGAAGAGGGCATCTTCACCGGTGATCACGATGCCATGGCGAGGACCCAAAAGGCCGTAAGGATCAAAGCGGGCTGAATCGATGAGAAAGCGCTCTGCATTGGTATGGGGGGTGGGGCGCCCGACCAGGGAGTCACCACCGACGAAAAAGCAGCCCTCGTCGAGAAAACCAACGTGTCCATGAACTCGGCGACTGCTCATCTGATTGGCAAGAGGCAGCCATTGGTCGATGAGACCGACGTAGCGATGAGCGTCCCTGCGAGCAGCAATGGGCCCCGATTCAGGGTCATAGATTCGATCGGCACCTCCTGCGACGAGGATGGTTCCGTCTTCCAGGGTCACTGCAGCATGACCGTAGCGGGCATCAGGCATGTCGGTGCCTGCTTCCATGGTCCCAAGCCCAGGGGCGCCCCCCGGCGTAAAGATTTCCACGGCAACATGAACATTTTCTTCACTATGACCACCGGAGATCATCAAGCGCTGGGTGCCGTTGTCGTCGATAAGGTTCACCCCATGATGCACTCGAGGAAACAACATCGCCACCTGAAGAGGAACGATGGCCTGACCGCTAAAGACCTCACCACCTCGTGCGACGACCACTGGGGGAGGATCCCCCTCTTCCTCAGGCTCGCCCAGGGTCCAGCCGCCCAACACCAACAGTTGACCGTTGTCGAAGACCGTGGCGCTGTGATCCCAGCGGGGGCCGCTGGCGATCTCAAGTCCGACGGCTTGCCCAAGGTTTGGATCGTAAACCTCGACGGCCTGAGCGGGTTCGGGCTCGCCACCGAACTCCGTAATTGTGCGTCCACCGATGAACACAACCCGACCATCTGGAAGGGTACTGGCGCTGTGACCAAAGCGGCCCACATTCATGGCACCGATGGCGTTTATACTGCCATCGGTGGGGTCAAAGATTTCTAAACTCCCTGAGGTTTCAGCACGCGCAGGAATTGGGCTGGTAAGCCCACCAGAGATCAAGACTCGCCCGTCGGGAAGCAGGGCCAGGGCGGGCTGAATTCTGCCCACTTCCATAGGGCCATGCCAACTGGGACTGCCATTGTTGGGATCGAAGACTTCCAGGGTGCGATCTGCCTGACTGCGGCGGTTCAAGCCACCGGCGATGACGAGACGCCCATCGGGGAGTTGCAGGCTACCGGCCTG
>MDTA01081688.1_pt1 | contig 11928 bp, 13 predicted proteins | sample 811151 | NCBI WGS metagenome assembly MDTA01 (sample SAMN05326648, study PRJNA326480) | marine metagenome | isolation source: seawater | place: Indian Ocean: South | collected 2010 | reverse complement strand
ACATTACTGGAAATCCAAGTGAGTGAAAAATAGATATTTGATTTAATATAGTAATATTATGTTTCAAATTTTTACCAAAACCTATACCTGGGTCTAAAATTATATTTTTATGATTTATTTTATTTTCTCTTATAAATTTCAATTTTTGTTCAAAAAAATCATATATATCTAAAACAACATTTTTATATTTTGGATTTTTTTGCATTGTCTTTGGAGTTCCTTGCATATGATGTAAAATGAAAGGAATCTTATTGTGTCTCAAGATGCTAATAATATCTTTATCATGACTCAGTCCGGACACATCATTAAGTAGATTTATTTTTAGTCTTAAAGCTTTATTTAAAACAAAACTTTTTCTTGTGTCTAAAGATACAAATATTTTATTTTTTTTTGCATATTTAATTTTTGACTTTACCCTATTCCACTCAACCATTTTTCCTACTGTATTTGAATTTGGTCTAGTAGACTCCCCCCCAATATCAATAATTTCTGCACCAGCTTTTTTAAGTTTTTTTATTTGATTATTGGCTTTATTTGATATTAAATATTTTCCACCATCTGAAAAACTATCAGGTGTAGCGTTTAATATTCCCATTAATATAGGATAATTTTTAAATTTTAATTTTTTTATTTTTTTAACTTTAATTATTTCCTTAATATCCTGTAGTACTTTTTTTTTTAAAGCAAATGGAAGTTTTTTAATATCTTTGATTTTTATTATTTTTTTTTTCTTTCTTGTGATCAGCTCGATCGAATCAAATGATATTAGTTTATTACCATTTAGCGGGAGGCTAATTTTACTGTTTACTTTTTCTTTTGAAATTTGGCCATAATAAAAATTACACGCACGTGTGTAATATTTTACCATCTAATTAATGAACTATTTTAGGTTTTAATCCAATAGACCCAAGTGCCGAGTCTTTGTTATCGTCATCTTTTGCGAGGTCTTGTTTACTCTCTGGATATTTGTTCTTGTTGATAATATCCTCTATTTCTTCTCCTGTTAAAGTTTCATAAGTCAATAAGGCTTTAGCTATTTTATGAAGGTCTTCAATTTTTTCTGTTAATATTTTTTTCGCATGATTATAGCCCTCATCAACTAATTTTCTAATTTCTTTGTCAATTTTTTGGGCAACAGCTTCGGAGACACTTTGTGTCTGAGTTACGGATCTACCTAAGAAAACTTCTTCTTGATTTTCTCCATATTCCACTGGACCCATCTCTTCACTCATGCCATACTTTGTAACCATAGCTCTTGCTAATTGAGTTGCTTGGTTAATATCCGATCCATTTCCACCGCCCGCACCTGTTGTAATATTATCTTTTCCAAAAATTAATTCCTCAGCTACTCTACCTCCAAAACACACAGCAAGCCTAGCTTTAAGATATTTTATAGAATATCCATGCTTATCTCTCTCGGGTAAATTCATAACCATGCCTAGTGCTCTACCTCTTGGTATAATTGTTGCTTTATGAATAGGGTCATAATGTGGAAGCATATTATATGATACAAGAGCATGTCCTCCCTCGTGGTATGCAGTAAGTTTTTTTTCGTCCTCAGTCATTACCATCGATCTTCTTTCTGCCCCCATCATCACTTTGTCTTTAGCATCTTCAAATTCTTGATAAGTTACAATTCTTTTATTTTTTCTAGCCGCTAATAATGCAGCCTCATTTACTAAATTCGCAAGATCAGCTCCTGAAAACCCTGGGGTACCTCGCGCAACCGTTCTAAGATTTACATCAGGTGACATATTTATTTTTTTTGCATGAACCTTTAATATTTTTTCTCTTCCAATTATATCAGGGTTTGAAACGACAACTTGTCTATCAAATCTTCCAGGTCTCAATAAAGCTGGATCAAGTACATCAGGTCTATTTGTTGCAGCAATTATTATTACTCCTTCATTGGTATCAAAACCATCCATTTCAACTAAAAGCTGGTTTAAAGTTTGTTCTCTTTCATCATTGCCACCTCCAAGACCTGCTCCTCTACTTCTTCCTACTGCATCGATTTCATCTATAAATATAATACAAGGAGAATGTTTTTTTCCTTGTTCAAACATATCTCTTACTCTTGAAGCTCCAACACCAACAAACATTTCAACAAAATCAGAGCCTGAAATTGTAAAGAAAGGAACTCCCGCCTCACCTGCAATAGCTCTAGCAAGTAATGTTTTACCTGTACCCGGTGGACCTACTAATAAACAACCTCTTGGTATCTTTCCACCTAGTCTACTAAATTTTCTTGGATCTTTTAAAAACTCAACAACCTCCTCAACTTCTTCTTTTGCTTCTTCTACGCCTGCCACATCTTTAAATGTTACTTTTCCTTTAAGTTCATTCATTAATTTTGCTTTAGATCTTCCAAAGCCCATGGCACCACCTTTTCCTCCTTGCATTTGCCTCATAAAGAAAATCCACACTGCAATTAAAAGCAGCATTGGGAACCAAGACAAAAGTATACCTAAGAGTGATGGCATTTTTTCTTCAAGAGGTGAAGCTGAAATACTAACTCCTCTCTCAGATAATTTTTCAATTAAATTTGGATCATTAGGTACGTATGTAGAAAATTTCTGTCCATTAGAGAAAACACCGTTAACATTATTTCCCTGTATCTCAACCTGAACAACGCGTCCATTTTCTACTTCAGATAAAAATTCTGAAAAAATTATATTATTTTTTTGAGTGAAAGATCCTTGTGGATTTTTAAACATATTATACAGCCCTACAGTAAGTAAGACTATAATTGCCCACATTGCTAAATTTTTAAAATTCATAACTTATTATATATATTAATTAAGAATTATTATAAATTAAACAAGTGTCAAATTGAGGCAAATTTAACTTTTTTTTGTTTTTTCCTTAGTAACAACTAAAGAATTATGTATTTTTTCGATAATTGTGCCGCCTAATGTCGCTTTAAATTGGTCTTTGTACTTTAATTCATTTATTAGGTTTATGATTTTTCTTCCTCGTGGAGGGTAATATTTTTTACTTATTTTTTTTATTATAATTGATAAAGATCTAAAAACTACTTCCTCTGGGAAGGAAAAAAACTTAGAATTAATTAAATACTTATTTTTATTAAACAAAGCATTTTCAGAAATATTTTTATCAATTATTTGATTAATTGCATTGTTTGTAGATGAGAGATTGTTAAGCGTAAGCTTTAATTTACCAAAATCTAATCCCTGACTTTTTAATTTTGAAATTAGATTTCTTAACCTAACTCGTTGAAATTTTTCCATTTCATTAGATGGATCTTTAACATAAAAATTAAAGATATTATTTGTTAAATATGTCAAATCTTGTTTACTTATACTCAACAATGGTCTTATAATTTTAATTATTTTACCTTTATAAAGAAATTTTTTTTCAATTTTTAAAAATGATGAAAGACCGTCTGTTCCTGATCCTCTTAGCAACCTACTAAAAAATGTTTCGTAAACATCATCTTGGTGGTGTGCTGTTAAAATTGTTTGAATTTTATATTTTTTACATTCATTAAATAAAATCTCATATCTTTTTTTCCTTGCTATACTTTGAATATTTGAGCTTGGTTTTGCACCTGTCCATTTGAGAATTTTTAGATTAATTTTTTTTGAATATAACTGTTTTTTTACGTTTTTTGCCTCATTATTAGAATCTTTCCTCAATCCATGATCTACTAGATAAAATAAAATTTGGATTTTATTGTCTTTTATAGATTTGTAACAAGATGCTAAAAAACATAATGCCATGCTGTCTGGTCCACCAGATACAGATACAGCTATTTTATTTGTATAATCTATGCTCTCAAAGTTTCTTTCAAACTCTTTATAAATTTTCAAAACTCTTTTATCTTTAAGAATTTTTTTTAAGTTAAAACTATTAGGTGTTATCTTTTTTGCACTCAAACTTTTTTTCTTCATATTTTGCTTTTTGAAGAATTGATTGGGATGCTTGCGGGTATTCTTTTTCTAAACTTGTTATCATCATGCAGCCCTGATCTTTTTCTCCAATTTGTACTAATGATACACCTAATTTTAATAAATTATCAGGTGCTTTTTCACTCTGGGGATATTTTTGGTACCCTTCTAAATAAGCAGAGGCTGCATCTACATATAATTGTCTTATTCTAAAAGTTTCTGCAAACCAATACTGTGCGTTACCAGCAAGTTGATGATTTGGATTGGTTTGCACAAATTCTTTTAATGCTCTCTCAGCAGTATTGTAGTCACCAACTTTTAAAAAGCTTGTTGCGAACTCGTATTGTTTTTCTGGTGAGTCTTCGGGTAATAGCTTTTCATCACTTTCAACACTTTCCAAAAGGACAGTTGAAGTAGAATCTACAGATTGAGTCTGTTGTGATGTTTCTGATGTAGTCATATCTTTATAAGAGATACTTCCTAATTCTTGAGGCTCAGAAGTGCCCGGTAAAATTTTTTCATCTTCTGTAATATTTTCAGTAATATTTGTCGCTCCTGTAATAACTACATTTCCAATTGTCTTTTCTACTTGTTCAAAACGAAGTTGATTATCTGATTGAAGTTTGGTCAATCTATTTGAAAGTTTATCAAGTTTAAAATTAATTTCCTCGAATTTATTTGTTAGATCTCTAAATTGATTTTCAATTTCTGAAAGTTTAAGAAGATGTCTAGTTAATGCCTCCTCAGAACTATTCTCTGATATAGACTGTTCATTACCATTTGTTTTTTTTGTTTCAAAGGAGTCAGAATAAACTGCACGTTCTAAAGTTTTTATATCTTGTTGCAAAACTTCTAATCGTTGAAGTACATCATGATTATCAGAGTGGACATTACTGAAACTTAAGCTCAATATAAAACAAATTGAGAATAATTTTAAAATATATTTCTTAATCATCTTTAATAGTTTTTAGATACAATGATGGCAAAAAAAAGACCCATTACTTTATAAATATTGTAATGGGTCTTAAAATATTATTAATTTTATTTAATTAGCTTTTACTGTTACTGATCTTCTGTTTTTTGACCAAGCTAATGGATTAGATCCCGAGTCTACAGGTCTTTCCTTACCATAACTTATTACTGATATTCTATTTTCTGAAATACCGTAAGTCATTAAGTAATCTTTCGCTGCATTAGCTCTTCTTTCACCTAAAGCTAAGTTGTACTCTCTAGTTCCTCTTTCGTCAGCGTGTCCCTCTAGAACTACATTTATGTCAGAATTCTTTCTTAACCAAGCTGCTTGCTTTCTCAATGTATCTCTTGAAGCAGTAGTTAAAACTGACTCATTGGTAGCAAAGAATACTCTGTCTGGTACTCCATCAGCTAAGTACTCAACCGTGTCTGTTCCAGTGTAAACGTCGCCTTGAATTTGTGAATCAATTTTTGCAGCTTTCTGTGCACAAGCTGATAATAATAAAGCAAAAATTGAAGCTAAAATTATGTTGTAAGTTGACTTTGTAAATATCATACTGCTCCTTAAATTCTTTTATAACACTATTAGTTTCACAACTAATTAAATCTTTCAAGATAAGAAATCAACCGAAAATATTAGAAAATTTACTATATATTTGCTAATTAGTGAGCAATGAAGACCAAGATGGGTCTGAAGCGTCAGTTTCAGTATTTACTTGTCTTTCATTATAACCAGTAAGATCAATAGACCAGAGTTTTGCGGAAAAGCCTTCGCCATCACTGTTAGATTTGGTCTCTCTGTAAAAAATTAGTACTCTTCCATTAGGTGACCACGAAGGGGCTTCTTGATAATAGTTTTCTGTAAGGAGTCTCTCTCCTGTTCCATCTGTTCTCATAACCCCTATGTAAAATTTTCCTTTATGAAGTTTTGTAAATGCAATTAAATCACCCCTTGGTGACCAGACTGGTGTTCCATATAAACCATTTCCAAACGAAATTCTTTTTACTTTCGAACCATCGCTTTTCATTACATATATTTGTTGGTAACCACTTCTATCAGAATTAAATGTTATAAATTTTCCATTAGGGGAATATGAGGGAGAAGTGTCTATTGAGGGATGGTTTGTAATTCTTTCAACAATTCTGTTTTCTAAATCCATCGTATATATATCTGAGTTACCATCTTTAGCAAAACTCATAATTATTTTTTTTCCGTCGGGTGAAAATCTTGGCGCAAATGTCATTCCTGGAAAATCTCCAACTACCTCTTGTATTCCGGTTTCAATATCAAGCAAATATACTCTAGGAAGATTTTTAAAATAGGATAGATATGTAACCATTTGATTTGTTGGATTAAATCTTGGTGTTAAAACTAATTCATTTCCTAAAGTTAAATATTTTATGTTGAAACCATCTTGATCCATTATAGCGAGTTTTTTAATTCTTTTTGTTTTTGGTCCCTCTTCTGAAACATAAATAATTCTTGTATCAAAATATCCTTTCTCACCTGTTAATCTTTCATATATTTTATCAGAAATAATATGACCAATTCTTCTCCAATTATTTGGTACTGTAGTAAAAGCGAGAGCTAACATTTCTCTTGCAGCTAACACATCCCACAATCTAAATTCCACTCTGACTTTATCATCCTTAAATTCTACTTTACCTGTTATTAATGCTTGGGCTTTTATTAAAGACCAATCTTCGAATCTTGGTTTTAAATGAGCTACATCAGGTTTTTGTAAAAAAGCTTTTTTTTCCAATGGATTAAATAATCCAGTAGCTTTTAAATTATTTTCAATAACAGAAGATATTTCTTCACCAATTTTTTCAATTTTAATCTCATTTTTTAAAGCTTTGTTTGTAATATTATCTGAGTAAAGAGCAGATACTGCAATAGGCAAAGGATTCAAATTACCTCTTGTAATATCTACCTCAATTAATGCATGAAGCTTAAATGGAAAAATTATAAAGATTATAAGTATTATGAATTTTATTTTTTTCATTACCCCTCCAACATTTCACGTGCGTCAAAATTTAATTGTAAATCTTTCCATTTTTCATAACCTGTTGTGGGAACTCTAAGAGGTTGACATAATTGTATAGCCCTTAGCGCACTTTCAGCTAATACTTTATAAAAACCTTGTCCAGGCTTATTCATTCTTGCATGATCTAAAATTTCTGACTTAATCACTGTTCCATCTGGTTTAAGTTTAAGCTTTATTCTTACTAATAAATTTTCATTATAAGGTAAACCCAAAGGAATACTCCAGCAACCAAAAATTTGAGCTTTTAATGCATCCTCTTCATTTAAAGTTAATCCTGTTAATTTCATAGTTTCATCTTGAGACTGGGTAATTTCATCATTTTTTACATTGGTTTCTGCAAAGTTTTCTTTAGATTTATCTATTAATGCAGCAATATTATTTGGATCAAATAGCTCTTTTTTTTCAAATTCTGAGACTTGTTTTGCCTTATTATCCTCAATTTTAGGATTTTGTTTATCTTTTTCTATTTTTTTTATCTTTTCTATTTCTTGATCAGGTAATGGAATTGAATCTGGCTTTTCTTTTTTTACTTTTTTTGGAGGAGCTTGCTCTGATACTAATTTTTCTTTCTCCTTCTTTGCTTTTTCAATAATTTTTTCAGCTTTAGGTGCAAAAGGAATATTTGTCTGATCGGTAATTTGTATTAATTCAACAGAAACCAATGGTGGTATATCAATTGGCTTTTTTGCTATAAAAGGAAAACTTACTACTGCAACTAAAATCACTGAAATATGAAATAAAAATGATATAAGTAAATTTTGAGGCATTTACTACCTCTCTTTATATGGTTCTGATATCAATGCTACTTTAGTAAATCCAGATCCAGACAACATTCCCATTATTTCAAGCACTCTTCCATAATTTATGGCCTTGTCTCCTCTTACATAAATTCTAGTGTCAGTTCTATTTTTAGAAACAGCTAATATTTTAGCTGTCAAGCTATCAAACTCAACTTTAGCCTCTTGGATAAAAATTTCCCCTTTTGAGTTAATAGTTAAAGTTAGAGGCTCTTGTTCTTCCGGCAATGAGTCCGCTGAAGTTTCTGGCAAATCAACTTGAACACCAACGGTTAAAAGAGGAGCGGTTACCATAAATATTATTAAAAGAACCAACATTACATCTACAAAAGGGGTAACGTTAATTTCACTCATAGGTTCTCTAGATGATCGACCAAATTTGAAAGCCATATTTAAATTATTGCTATTAGTCTTTTTGAAAAATCCTCTAATTTATTTGAATACTTTCTAGCGTCACTATTAAACTTATTATAAGCAACTACAGCAGGGATTGCAGCCAACAAACCTAGTGCTGTTGCGAACAGGGCCTCAGCTATACCAGGTGCAACAATAGCTAAACTTGTATTTCTGGAAATTGCTATTGATTGAAACGAGTTCATTATTCCCCAAACTGTTCCAAACAATCCTATGAAAGGTGCGGTTGCACCAACAGTCGCTAAAAAAGTAAAATTTTTTTCAATCACAGACATTTGTTTCTCAATGTTTGTAGCCATAATATTTGTCAATCTTTCATGTAAATTGGACTTAGATCTTGATTTCAAAACTGTTTGCATTGAATCTTTAAATACCATTGACATTGGATCATCCATCTCTGATGGTAAATTATTATAAAATGTTTCGGCAGATTTGGATCTCCAAAATTTTTCTTCAAATTCCAAAGTCGATAGATTGATTTTTTTAAACATTCTAAATTTTTCAAATATTATTGCCCAAGAATAAACTGATGCTGCAATTAACATTATTATCACTAATTTTACTATTATATCTGCCCTGATAAATAGATTTAGAATAGAAAAATCTGCACTTGAAGTTAATCCGACAGCCTGTGATGCTATATCTGCTTCCATCAAACTCTTCTCACACTAAAATGTGTCATGAATATGACTTTTGAAGATGCGATTTTATTCAATTTTATAAGTGTTATAATAGTAACTGGCTATTAAAATTGCATCGGCCTTATTAGAGTCTTTTTTCCTTTTAAGCTTTTCTGAAATTTTTGGAAATATTTCAATCGCGCGTGATCGACTTGCGTCTTTAGAAGTATTTATCAGGTTGAAGTATTTTTTCCATTTAGTAGGTCTAACAAAATGAATTGGTAGTTGCATCGCAGAACAAATCCCTTTAATAACACCAAAAGATTGACCAAAATTAAACATGCTAGTAACACCTTGTCCCGGCATGGCAGTCACATGCTCAACAACAACTGATATATTTTCATGGTTAATTTCAGATAGATGAGATTTTATCTCATTAAATAGTTGATTTCCATTAACTTGTTTTTTATTTTTCTTTCCTTCAGACATTGACGGCATTTCAATTACATTAATTATTTTTCCATTCTCAAAAAAACAAATGGCTCCTGATATTCCTGGATCTATTCCTATTATGTACATTTATTCTTTCATTTTAATATTACTATAAACATTTTGAACATCGTCATCATCTTCAAGATTTTCTAAAAAATTTATTATATTTTCTCTATCACTTTTATCAATTTCAACAAATACTGTGGGTATCCATTCAATTCCTGTAGAAATAAAGGTATCAATTTCATTTTCTAAGATTTTTTTAACTTTATAAATTTCATCTTTTTCGCAATGAATTTCATGAATTTCATGATTATATGATATACAATCATCTGCACCAGCACTTAGGGCTAGTTCAATTATTCTCTCCTCTGGTATTAAATTATAATCTATTTTAATAACTCCAGTTTGTTTAAAATTATGAGATGAAGACCCCTGTGTTCCTAAACTTCCCCCATTCTTTTGAAATAATGTTCTAATAGATGAGGCTGTTCTATTTTTATTATCAGTTAGTGTGTCTACAATAACCGCTATATTCTTTGGTCCAAACCCTTCGTATCTAATGTTATAAAAATTTGATTGATCTCCTATTTCTGATTTATCTATAGCTCTATCAATGTTATCTTTAGGCATATTTGCGGCTCTAGCTGATTGTATTGCTGACCTAAGTCTTGGATTCATTTCAGGATTTTTATCACCCAATTTAGCTGCCACTGTAATCTCTCTAGATAGCTTTGAAAATATCCTGGATCTAATTTTATCTGCTCTTCCTTTTTTATGTTTTATACCTGCCCAATGAGAATGACCTGCCATAAAATTAATTTGTATTTTTAAATACCCCTCCATTTATAAAACTTTTGATTTTTTCAGCTAGACCAGTTTCTTTACTTACATCAACAATTACCCCAGATATAGTTGCCTCACCTTTTGCGGGAAAATGCTTTGTTGAATCTTCTTTGAGAAATCTTTTAATAGAATTATTTTTATCCATTCCAATAACAGAATCATAATCTCCACACATTCCAGCATCAGTTAAATAACCAGTTCCTCCAGATAAAATTCTCGCATCATTGGTAGGAACATGTGTATGAGTACCAACAACCAATGAAGCTTTGCCATCTAGAAAATGTCCAACTGCCATTTTTTCACTTGTAATTTCTCCGTGAACATCTACCACTAAACAATCATAGCTTTTTTTGATTGATTTATTTTCTATAAACTTTTTTAAATTAGAAAATAAATCATCACACTTTTTCATAAATACATTGCCCATTAAATTTAAAACTCCAATGTTTAAACCTGTTCTTGAGGTTACGACAACAAATCCACTGCCAGGTAAGCTCTTATCCATATTGTAAGGTCTTAATAATCTAGATTGAGTTTTAATAAATTCAAAAGTTTCTTTTTTATCCCAAATATGATTTCCACTTGTAATGACATCTACACCGCAAGATAAAAATTCATCGATGATATTTTGTGTAATGCCAACGCCTTCATCTGCAGCGTTTTCACCATTTACAATTGTAAAATCGATATTTTCTTCCTTTATAATACGCTGTAAATTATATTTTATAGCGTTACATCCTGCTTGGCCAACTACATCACCTAAAAATAGTATTCTCATTTCAAATTTTTTTTTCTGTTATTATCTTATCTAGTTTTTTATCAAATTTGTTTATTGGTAATTTTTTAATTTTCTGAAATGAAAAGGCAAGTCCAATTTTAATTATTTTTTTTACTTTTGAATTTTTTTCAAAAAATCTATCATAGAAACCACCACCATATCCGAGCCTATTATAATTAAGATCATATCCAACTAATGGAACAAAAATTAAATCTGGTATTATTTTTTTTGAAAAACTTGTTGGCTCCGGAATTCCAAGCTTATTTATTTTGAGAGGGTCTGCAAACGAATATTTATAGAAATCCATTTGATATTTATTTTTAATTACAGGCAGACAAATAGAATATTTATTTATTTCTAAAAATTTTAATAGATTTAAACAATTATACTCATAATTTATTGGAAAATAACCTCCAATTATTTTTATTTTTTTGTATTTTTTATTTATGAATTCCGAAATATTTAAAATATGCTTAGAATTTATTTCTAAGTAATTTTTCTTTCTAATATCAAGCAGTTGTTGTCTTAAAATTTTTTTCAAAAAATATTTTAAATTTATACTATGAAAAATTATTTTTAGTCATAAATTCTTCTATCTGATCAGAAGCTTCCTCTATAATTTTTTCATAGCCATTGTTTAAATTTTCTAATTCATTTTTAAATTTTTCTTGTTCTTTTTGTAAAATTTCAATTTCATTATCTTTATCATTTTTATAGTTGTAAACTAATGATTTAAGCTCTTTAAATTTGTTTTTCAAATTTTCAATTTCGTTTTTTTTTTCATCAATTTTTTTTTTTGTTTCAAAATATTCATCCATCAAAGTTATAGATGTAATCAATAAAAGCTTATTCTCTCCAAGGTTACCAAGTTTAGATTTAAGTTTATTAAACTTTTCAACCAAGTTTTGAGCTAGTTCTTCAAGATGCTCCTCCTGTCCATCTTCGCATGACAGAAGAAAATCTTTACCGTTAAATTTTATATTTACATTTGCCATTTATCAATTTCTTCAATTAAATACTCTGTCTCTTGATTTAATTCATCAATTTTTT
>MDTA01020886.1_pt1 | contig 11928 bp, 15 predicted proteins | sample 811151 | NCBI WGS metagenome assembly MDTA01 (sample SAMN05326648, study PRJNA326480) | marine metagenome | isolation source: seawater | place: Indian Ocean: South | collected 2010 | reverse complement strand
CAGCTGAAGAAGCTGCTGCACCTGAAGCACCAGCTGAAGAAGCTGCTGCACCTGAAGCACCAGCTGAAGAAAAAAAAGAAAAATAATTTGATTTATGCTTGATGATGATTTTATTGTAATAGGTAAAATTGCATCTACTCATGGAGTAAAAGGCTGGGTTTCTATAGAGTCTTATTCATCTAATCTAAAAGATATTTTTAATTACAAACTTTTCTTGAATAAAGATGGCAATTTTAAAATAATAGATATTAGTGATTATAAACTGATGCCTAAAAAAATAATTGTTAAAATCAAAAGTATTGATTCTATAGATATGGCTGAAACACTAATAAATAATCAAATTTACACTAAAAGCGATGAATTAAATGACCTTAGTGAAGATGAATATTATTGGAATAAATTAATTGGTTGCTCTGTCTATGCTAATGAGAAAAATTTATTAGGTAAAGTCACAAATATTATGAGAAATGTGTCTAGTGATATACTAGTTATCAAGAATTGCAAAAGCAAAGAAGAGATACTAATTCCATTTATTAAAAATTTCCTACAAGAAGTAAATTTAAAAGAAAAAACTATTAAGGTAGACTGGGAAAATGATTATTAATTTTGTCACAATCTTTCCTGAGTTTGTAGAATCATTTGCGGGTTTCGGTCTCTTAAAGAAAGCACTAAATAAAAATATTGTTAAGCTTAATATAATATCACTGAGAGATTTTTCTGATAATCAAAATAGAGTAGATGACAAACCATATGGTGGAGGTCCTGGTATGTTATTAAGATACGAGCCAATTAAAAAAGCAATTGACTCACTTGGAAATAAATCTTATAACATATACCTCTCCCCACAAGGCAAAACAATTAATAAAGAGGTACTTAAAAAGTTTTTGAGTATGCCGGAAATAACGTTGATTTGTGGTAGATATGAGGGGATTGATCAGAGAATTATCGATAATCATATCGACGAAGAGGTATCCATTGGAGATTACGTTATATCTGGAGGTGAATTAGCTGCTATGGTGATGTTAGAGGCTTTAGTTAGAAGAATACCAGGGATTCCTGAAGATATGGACTCAATTTTGAGTGAATCCTTTGAAGATGGTATTCTTGATTATCCCCAATTTTCTAGGCCTGAAATAGTTAATGGCTTTTCTGTACCAAGTGTTCTTCTCAAGGGCAATCATGAGGAAATTAGGAGATGGAGAAGGAAAATGTCCCTTGGCATCACGCTTGCAAAAAGGCCTGATTTACTAAAAAACGTGAAACTTACAAAAGAAGATGATAAACTCCTCAAAGAATACGTTGATGAGCGAAAAAAATGAAATCTAATAAAATCATAACAAAAATAAATTCCAAACAACTTAAAAATCACCCGGAATTCTCACCTGGTGACACGGTTGTCGTAGCCGTTAAAGTCAAAGAAGGCAAGCGTGAGAGATTGCAACAGTTTGAGGGAATTGTTATTGCAAAAAGCAATCGTGGAATAAGCACATCATTTACTGTTCGAAAGATATCATATGGAGAGGGAGTTGAAAGAGTATTTCAGCTTCACAGTATGTCCATAGCTAGCATAAAGGTAAAAAGAAAAGGCGATGTGAGACGCGCCAAACTTTATTATCTCAGAGAAAGATCTGGAAAATCAGCAAGAATTAAAGAAAAGCTCAACTAATATCTGAATTAGTGTGGAAACTGCATTTATAAGCTTAGGTAGTAATTTAAGTCATCCTGTTAAACATATTCTTGATGCTTTTAGTCAAATAAATCAGTTAGATAACGTAATTGTAAGTCAATTATCATCCCTATATAAGACAAAACCTGTTGGACCTCAAAATCAGAATGATTATATTAATGCCGTTGCTACTATCAAAACGAAATTGGCTCCCATGGATTTGCTATTTGCATTGCAGGGGATTGAGAAAGAACATCAGCGCAAGAGGAGCATAAAATGGGGGCCTAGGTCGCTAGATTTGGATATTCTCCTATTTGGGAAGTTAGTCATGAAGACAAGAGATTTGATAATTCCTCATCCTGAATTAATCAAGAGAGAATTCGTCTTAATTCCTTTGTTAGAAGTTACAAATCAGGATTTCACAATTACCAAATATGGTAAGATAAATAAATATATATGAGAAATGCATCTACAGGATTTATAGTCGTAGAAGGCCCTATAGGAGTTGGGAAAACAACCTTAGCTAAAAAACTAGCAAATAGTCTTGGACACAAGGTTTATCTAGAAGAATATAAACAAAACCCTTTTCTTGAAAATTTTTATAGTAATGTCGAAAAATATGCCTTAAGTACACAGTTGTTTTTTCTATTACAAAGAGCAAAGGATTTTAATAAGAGCAAAATAAATAACTTTAAAACAAACATAGTCTCTGATTTTTTTATACAAAAAGATAAGATATTTGCCCAAGCAATACTGAATGATAAAGAATTTAATTTATATCTAGATATCAGTAATAGTCTTGATATATTTCTGCCTTGTCCAGATTTAGTAATCTATCTACAAGCAGATCACGATACTTTAGTGGAGAGGATTAAAACTAGAGCCAATAATTTCGAGAAAAATATAAGCTCTGAATACCTGAAAAAAATTAATGATGCTTATACATCTTTTTTTTACTCCTATAGAGAGTCACCGCTCTTGATAATAAATACATCAAGAGTTAATGTTCATACGGATAATGATTACTCGCTCTTACTCAAGGAGATAAAAAAAGATTTGAAAGGGAAAAGTTTTTTTAATCCTGCAAGCCTAAAAGAGTAGACAGTGCGTAAAATTTCACTTAAAAAAATATATAGTCTTAAAAAGAAGCACATCGGTATTACATCAATTACTGCTTATGATGCTAGTTTTGCGAAATTTTTTGATGATTTGGGATTTGACATTATTTTAATAGGTGATTCACTAGGTGAGGTTATTAAAGGTGAGAAAAATACACATAATGTTAGTATAAAAGAAATGATATATCATGCTCGGTCTGTTTCTAACGCTGTAAACAAATCCTATGTTATTGCGGATTTGCCAAAAGATTCATGTTCTTCAAATAGAAAAATAATCTCTGATAGCATTGCATTATTCAAAAATACAAAAATCGATATGATAAAAATTGAATTTAATGAAAAAAATATTGATATCTTTAAAAAATTAAATAATAAAAAAATACCAATATGCTCTCATTTAGGTTTGAGACCTCAGCTTATAAGTAAAAAATATGAATTCAGAATTTATGGTAAAACAGAAAAAGAAAAATCTGAAATTATTAATAATGCTCTTCTTGCTGAAAAACATGGGGCTAAAATTATGTTACTTGAATGTGTAAGTACCACGGTTGTAAAAGAATTGAGAGCTATATTAAAAATACCAATTATAGGAATAGGTTCAGGGGAAAGTTGTGATGGTCAGATTATTGTTTCGTATGATTTACTTGGAATTAGTTTTAATAAATTGCCTAAATTTATTAAGAAAGATTATATCTGCAAGGATATTCTAGAAAAACGCATAAATAATTATATTAAACATATTAAAAAACTTCCTAATAAATGATAATAATTAATTCTAAAAGAGAACTAATTGATACTCTTCAAATAGATAGAGAGCGTAGTCATAAAATAACGCTTATTCCAACAATGGGTAATCTACATAAAGGACACTTAAGCTTGATTGACAAATCAGAGGAATTTCTATCCAAGAAAATTGTAAGTATTTTTGTCAACCCACTTCAATTCGATAACTCAGATGATTATATATCCTATCCAAAGACAATTGTTGAGGATTTAGAAGCTTTAGAGAAAAGAGACATTGATTATGTTTTTGTCCCAACAAGAGAAGAGATGATTGAGGATATAATTGAGTCAAATCAACTTCCATGGGGTTTTTCAAATTTACTTTGCGGGGTTTTCAGAGGGAAACATTTTCAAGGTGTTCAGAAAATCATAAGAGAACTATTTGAAATCATTAAACCTGATTTTGCGGTATTTGGTGAGAAAGACTTTCAGCAATATTTGTTAATAAAGTATATTAATGAACAATATTTTCAGAATGCTGGTATTAAAATTATCCTATCACCCACCATTAGAATGGATAATGGATTGGCGTTTAGTTCTAGAAATGTACGACTATCTGATAATCAAATCAATAATACTGCATTAGCCTTCCAAAGCATGAAAAATACTGTTTTAGATTATTTTCAGGAAACTGGTCTATTTAATTTTGAGAACTTGATTCCACAGCCTGGAAGAGTTACATATCAATATGTAAAACTATATAATGAAAAATACTTATATGATAAGCATGGGCTAGAAGCTAATACTAATTTTCAACAGAAAAATTTTAGATTATTTATTGCTCTTGTTATAGATGATGTTCGCTTGATAGACAATTATCGTGTTGAGGGGTATGATATAACATGATTAGAACTTTTTTAAATGCAAAAATTCATAAAGCAACCGTCACTGACTCAAAGATTGATTATATAGGTTCTTGTCAAATCGATATAGAGCTTCTTAATGCGGTTAATATATTGCCAAATGAAAAAATTGATATCTATAATATCACTAATGGTGAGCGATTCTCTACATATGCAATAGATGGGCCTCCTGGAAGCGGTATGATTTGTATCAATGGAGCAGCATGTCACAAGGCAGGCGTTGGAGACCATATCATTGTATGCACATATGCCAATTTAAAAGAAAGTGAAATTGCAAATCACTCTCCGAGGGTGATTTACGTTGATTCAAAAAATAGAATTATCCCAAAAAATACTGATACGAAACTCAAAATGCGAAATGGATGATAATCATGAAAATCGTCTGAGAGATATTGCTCTAGAGATAAAGCTTAATAGTAATACTCCTCTAATTACTCGTCAGCAAAACCAAAACTTGAAGAAGTATATCTTTAATAAGGACAGCCTTATTGTTGACATTAGTAGAAACTTTCTTAACAGTAATATTTTTCGTGACCTAATAAAGTTAGCTACTCAGCTTAAGATAAATAAGAGTATTGAGGAGATATTTACTAATAAATATGTGAGTACGACAGAATCAAAGAAAGTTTCACACATATATTTGAGAAATAAACAAAATCTCAATAAATCTTTAGAGAAGATTATAAAACTTTATGAGAATATCAAGAAAGGTGAACTGCGATCCAAAACAGGTGAAAAGTTTTCGTATATAATTTATGTTGGCATTGGGGGGTCTTTAATTGGACCAAAAATACTTAGTGAGTCTCTGAAAGATTATCATATCAAACCTTTCAAATGTTTTTATGTATCAAGTGTAGATTATTCAGAGGTTGATGATGCCCTAAAAAACTGTGAGTTAGATAAAACTCTTTTTATATTTGCTTCTAAGAGTTTTACAACCAAAGAGGTTCTCATGAATCTCTCGTATATAAAATCTAAATATATTCCTAAAAAATCACTAATGGATGTTATGAAATCTAATTTCCTAGCTATTACAGCTAACGTCGATAATGCAAAAAAAGCAGGATTCTCTAGTTCTAAAATCATTTCTTTCTCTAAAAATATACCCGGACGTTTTTCATTAACAAGCCCTATTAGTCTTCCTGTTTTATTCGAGATAGGTAAGAAAAATTATTTAAATTTTTTTAAGGGGATAAATCAAATGGATAATCATGTAAGAATTTCTAGATATGAGAATAATATTCCTTTAATTCTTGCCTTGATATCTGTTTGGAATATAAATTTCTTAGATAAAAAAGCTTTATCTATCTGTCCTTATAACTTTCGTTTAAGGAATATTGTAGATCATTTACAGCAACAAGAAATGGAGAGTAATGGAAAATCGTTTGATAAGGAAGGCAAAAGAATTTATTTTTCGACTTCACCTATTGTTTTTGGTCAAAGAGGAAGTGAGTGTCAGCATTCTTTTTTTCAAATGATTCATCAAGGAAATGCTGATTTATCAATAGATTTCATTGGTGTAATTAATAAAAATAATCCCAAAGCATCTAAGTTCTTATTGTCAAACATGATTGCTCAAGCAGATCTTTGTTTTTCAGGTAAGAAAAATACGCCTGGATACAAGACTATAAATCATGGAACACCGAATAACATAATATTAATGAAGAATTTATCACCTAAAAGCATGGGAATGCTGCTAAGTATGTATGAGCATAAGTTTTTCCTAGAGGGTTTGCTTTGGAATATAAATAGTTTTGACCAATGGGGCGTGGAGCAGGGCAAAATATTAGCAAAAAAAATACAGTCATCTCTTGATAAAAAACACAAAGATACAGACTCATTAGTATCTATTGTGGGAAACTTTTTTAAGTAGTGAATTTTTTTTCTAACATCTTTACTCTGTTTAATAGCTTATCTTTATCCTTTTCGATAATAGTAATGTGACCTAATTTACGATTTTTTCTCTCTGTTTTACCATAGTCATATATCTGTATTTGATTAGACATATCCAGCATAGTTAGATTAGGCATAGACGATATTATATTCATCATTGCAACGAATTTATCTACTTTAATGTCACTTATCTCTTCGCCGATAACAGACTTGATATGCGCTTTAAACTGACTAACATTGGCACCCTCAATAGTCCAATGCCCTGAATTATGAACTCTAGGTGCCATTTCATTAGCAATAAGCTTATTTGCACTGTCCAAAAAAAACTCTATTACCAACACCCCAACATAATTCATTTTATCTGTAAGAATATTATGATAGGCTTGTGCTTTTTTTTGAAGTTTATCGTCATCATATGGAGCAATGCTAGTATGTAAAATACCGTTGATATGTTTATTCTCTACTAGAGGGTAAAAAGCTGACACACCTTTTTTATCTCTTACGCCTATTAGTGATAGTTCTTTAATAAAATTAACTTTCTCTTCTATAATTAGTTTATCACCTCCGCAAGCCTCAAAAGCTGTTTTAAAATTTGAAGCATTAAGATCAACTTGATTTTTACCATCGTATCCAAAAAACCTTGATTTTAGAATAGCCCCATTAGAAAATAATTCTTTAGTTTCATCAAGACTATCGATACTATCTATCTTATTATATCTGGTCACTGGTATCCCGCATTCTTTAAAAAGTTCTTTTTCTTTCAATCTATCTTGACATATTTCAACAGCCTTTGAGTTCGGATGAACATCTACTTTACTCTCCAAATATTTTAACGAGCTAAATGGAACATTTTCAAAGTCAATGGTAACAACATCACATTCTTGTGATAGTTTGTCTAACACTCTTATATCATCGAACTCAGATTTTATACACTCAACATATTTGCTTGCGGGTGGGTTATCCGAAGGATCTACAACTATAAATTCTATGTTATCTTCGATACTAGATTGTATCATCATCATGGCAAGTTGACCGCCACCTAGTATACCTACTTTCATTTTATCTTCTTGGATTACTATTTTTCAAAACAGTTTTGGTCTGTTTTGACCTATATTTAATAAGTTCTTGCTTTATTTTATCATATTTATTTCCTAGAATACTTGCAGCCAATAAAGCAGCATTGATAGCACCGCTTTTACCAATTGCAACTGTAGCAACTGGTATACCTTTTGGCATTTGATTGATTGAAAGAAGAGAATCGAGACCCTGTAGTTCTCGTGATTTTATTGGAACCCCAATTACAGGCAAGGATGTCAAGGATGCTGTCATTCCTGGTAAATGCGCAGCCCCTCCTGCACCTGCAATAATAACTTCAATCCCTCTGTCAGTTGCATTCTCACTATAATCATACATTTGATTAGGCGTTCTGTGTGCGGAAATAATTTTACTCTCATGAGGTATTTTGAGTTTATCAAGCATCATGCTGGTCTCTTTCATTGTAGGCCAATCAGATTTCGAACCCATTATTATACCAACTAAGATTAATGATTTTTTCATAAAATGATTGTAACAGTTAATTATGATTGAACAATACAAAATATCTTTTATTGGCTGAATTATCATATGTTATATTATAATCATTAGAGATAAAGGATACTTAAATGATTGTAATAACAGGTGGAGCAGGGTTTATAGGCAGTAACCTTGCATCAAATCTAGACAAAGACTTTGAATTACTGATTGTTGATGAGCTTGATAAGCAAACAAGTAAATTTGGAAATATAACTGAAGTTAAATATTTAGATTGTATCGATAAAACTACTTTCCTCAATGCTTTAATTAATGATGAAAAAAAGTACTCCAACAACATACAGATGATTTTTCATTTAGGCGCATGCTCCAAAACCACAGAAAAAGATAGAAATTACATTATGGAGACTAATCTTGAATATTCGAAAAAGCTCTTACATTTTTGTGCTAATAATAATATACCGTTAATTTATGCTTCTTCTGCATCAGTTTATGGTAGTGGGAAAGTATTTAGAGAAGATCCTGACAATGAATCATCAATGAATCATTATGCTGAATCTAAACTGTTATTCGATAACTATTTTAGAGAACATTTTGAAAAGATAAAATCTCAGGTTTCAGGATTAAGGTATTTTAATGTCTATGGACCAAAAGAGTCACATAAAGAGGGTATGTTTAGTGTTATGTATAGTTTTTTCTATCAACTTGAGAAATGTAATCAAATTAAGTTATTTAAAGGGAGCCATGGTTATGATGATGGAGAGCAAAGAAGAGATTTTATTCATGTTGAAGATACTATCAAAGTCAAGAAGTGGTTAATGGAAAACAAAGTATCAGGAATTTTTAATGTGGGTACGGGAACTAGCAGGAGTTTTAATGATGTAGCAAAAAATGTAATATCTGTATTTAAAAAGGGAGATATAGAATACATTGATTTCCCAGATGATTTAAAAGATCAATATCAGGCATTTACCCAAGCTGATATTAGCAAATTAATTAATTCCGGATATAACAATGATTTCATCTCATTAGAGGAGGGTGTAGAAAGATATGTTAGATGGCTAGAGAGTCGTAAATGAAAACAACTTCAAATATTTTAGTAATATTACCCTCATGGATTGGTGATACTATAATGTCGCAATCGCTCTTATTAGAACTAAAACGCATCCACAACAATTGCAATATAGACGTAATTGCAAGACCATACATAAGTGAATTGATTAATCTGATTCCACAAATAAATAATAAAATGTTTCTTGATATCAAGCATGGCAACCTTGGTTTATTGGATAGATTAAATCTAGTTAATGAGATTAAAAAAAATCAATATACAGATGCATATATCCTTCCAAATAGTTTTAAATCTGCTCTTGTGCCTTGGTTGGCTGGAATTCCAAATAGAATTGGTTACACAACTGAATTCAGACAAATGCTGCTTACAAAAAAGTATAAATATATAAAACATGAGAGAACGATGGTCGAGAGGTATTTACATCTTGCTAATTGTGAATATAATTCTCAAATTCAGCCCAAATTAAAAATTTCAACTCAATATCAGAGGTCTATACTTGAAAAATTTCGAATTAAAAATAATCAGAAAATAGTCATGCTTTGCCCTGATGCTGAATTTGGTAATGCAAAAAAGTGGCCAGTAGAGCACTGGTTATCATTAGCAAAACTATTTAATGAAAAAAATATTTCTGTCTTCATTCTTGGCAAAGATACTGATTTTGATAAGTCTTTATCTAGCGAAGATGGATTAAATAACGTGAAATCTTTGATTGGCCAGACGACATTATTGGATGTTGCATACTTATTATCAATATCTGATTTAACAATATCTAATGATTCTGGCTTAATGCACATCGCGGGATCGGTAGATTCAAAAATAATTGCTATTTATGGTTCATCGTCACCAAGATATACTCCTCCCTTAATACCGGAAGATGGTGGCGATATCCTATATAAGGATTTAAGTTGTAGCCCATGTTTTAAGAGAGAATGCCCATTGTCACATCTAAACTGTTTGAAATCAATTAGCCCAGAAGAAACCTTTGATATAGCCTTAAATTATCTCTAATTTATTGATATGTTTCTGAATTTCGAGTGTGGCTTTATTGATTTCGACGCTGATAATACCATTTACTTTACCTGAATCTTCAAAATCTAACCTCTTGTTATAATCATTGATAGTTTGCCATCTCAAACTAGTCGAAGATATTTTAGAGGGGTAAAAGCCCACAGTTTTTTTGTTAAGAGCTCCAGCGATATGTAGTGGTCCAGTCGACCCTGAGATAAAAACATCACAAACAGATATATTTTTAACCATTTCAATTTTATCTTTCGTAGGTTTAATTTTTGTTGCTGAAATATTCTTTGGTAAACTTGATAAAAGATTATTCGCTACCTCTTTCTCATCTACTGAATGATGTATTATGAAATTATAATTATCAAAACTTCTTAGTCCAATACAAATTTTTGAGAAGTCTTCAACCGAAAGTGTTTTAGAAGATCCTCCAGTTCCAGGATGGATAAAAATAATATTTTTCTCAGGATTTATTTTATATTCTTTAATAAAATCTATTTTAAATTGTGCGCTTTTTGCATCATCTAATTTTATATAAGGTGGCTCATCAATATCTAAAATATTTTCTACTTTAAGAATATTCAATAGCTCACTAACTAACTCAGTATTATATTCATATTCAGGTTTTTGCGATTTTGACCTCTTTTGCATCACTTTATAGTTGTAAAATAATTGTGCCAGTTTAGTTTTAGGAGCTAATCTGATAGGAATGTTTGCTTTTTTAATAAGGTAGCCAATTCTAAAGGTTGATAAGAATGTTATTGCGGCATCAAACTGGTAAGAGTTGATATTATGTTTCAAAGATTTAAAACTATCATCATATATTACATCATCAACATGACTACAAAGCATAGCAATATCTCTTAGTTCTTTTTTTACAAGCCAGATTATTTTAGCGTTAGGCAGATTTTTTTTTAACCATGAAATTGCTGGCAAACAAAGAATGATATCTCCCATTTTGTCATTTCTGACTAGAAGAATTACTGGATTAGTTTGAGCCATAATTACTTTAATTTATTTTTAAAATAGTCTATCGTCTGTTCAAGTCCATCTTTGAGGCCTGTAGATGGCTCCCAACCAATGACATCCTTGGCTTCTGAAATATCCGGTTTTCTTCTCATAGGATCATCAACTGGTAAATTTTTCTTAATAATTTTTGATTTTGATTTTGTTAATTCAATAATTATCTTTGCTAAATCTATAATTTTATACTCTGTTGGGTTACCTAGATTAACAGGACCAATAACTTTTGATGATGAGTTCATCATTTTAATCATACCATTCACTAAATCATCTATGTAACAAAATGATCTAGTTTGATTACCATCACCATAAACAGTAATATCCTGATTTTGCAGTGCCTGCATGATGAAGTTACTCACAACTCTACCATCATTAGGATGCATATTAGGACCATAAGTATTGAAAATTCTAACAACTTTTATGTCTAGTTTATGTTGTCTTTGATAGTCAAAAAATAATGTTTCAGCACATCTTTTACCCTCGTCATAACAGCTTCTTGGACCTATTGGATTTACATTTCCCCAATATTCTTCTTTTTGTGGATGAATTTCTGGGTCCCCATAGATCTCAGATGTGGACGCTTGAAGGATTCTCGCATTAATTCTTTTAGCTAGACCAAGCATATTTATCGCTCCGTGGACACTGGTTTTTGTTGTTTGCACTGGATCATGTTGATAATGTATCGGTGATGCAGGACATGCTAGATTGTATATCTGATCTACTTCAACATATAAAGGGAAGCAAACATCATGTCTTAAAACTTCAAAATATGAACTCTCAAATAACTGTGAGATATTTTCTTTAGAGCCAGTGAAATAATTATCAACGCATATAAGGTCGTTGCCCTCACCAAGAAGCTTTTTGCATAGATGAGATCCAATAAAACCTGCGCCACCCGTTATTAAGATTTTTTTCATGTTTAAAAATTATACCATACCTTAAACTTACGTTCTTTGCTATAATTAT
>MDTA01220958.1_pt1 | contig 11934 bp, 9 predicted proteins | sample 811151 | NCBI WGS metagenome assembly MDTA01 (sample SAMN05326648, study PRJNA326480) | marine metagenome | isolation source: seawater | place: Indian Ocean: South | collected 2010 | reverse complement strand
TATTATGACCGCGGGTAGATATATCAAATTTGTATATCTCACTCCATTTAAATCCTGTTGGAAACATCCAACTTATGTCTGGTCCAACCCTATTCTCATTAAAAATTATAGATCTATTTAATGAATTTAATTTTGATATCTCTTTCATTTCATAAGGTAAGCTTTTTATCTTCTCATCTTTTTTAGGCTCTATTATTTTTTCCCACAATATTGAATTATTTGGGTTCCTATTGTTAGATGACCAATCTTTGCTTAATTTAAAAAACTTTATATGTGGTTGAGAATTCTCTTCATCAAATTTAGAACTAAAAATATTTTCAGAAGATATCCTATTAGTAATAAATAAGTCAAAGTTTAATATTACTAATAAAAAATAACTTTTTTTTGCTAATTTCTTAAATGAGAAACTTTTAGATTTTTTTTTAATTAATTTTTGCATTTATTCTTCTAACAATTACTTTTTAAAGATCTGCATTAAATTTTAATCCATTTGCATTTTATAATGCCTTAAAAACTTTTGGGAACTCTAAAAAGGTATTATTATGAGTTATTAAATTTAAGTTTGATTTTTTTACTTAAAGGAGATATTTGATAAAGGTCAGGCTTTTTGACCTCTCCAATTATTAAAATATCTAAGGGCCTAGGGGTTTCAAGAAAAACATCTATTTTTGGCTTATTTAAATAAGTTTTATATTTCTCCGATAATTCATTTTTTAATTCCTTAATAGTATATTACTTAATAAAAAGTTTTTCCAATTCTGGGAGAAATATAGATCCACTGATAGATATAGGATAACTTTTAGAAAATATATCTATTACTCTAAATTTAATAAAAGAACATCTCCCGAATCTAGAATATAAGTCGCACCCTGTTCTTGTGATTTTGAAGCTAAATATTCTTGATCTTTTAAATTTTTCTTGAATGGTTTTATTTTAATATCACTTGATTTAAGAGATTTAGATCAACTAGTAAATGCTAAGAACAAAATTAAGAAATTTTTATACATGATCTCCTTGAAATAAGGTTTATTCCTAAAAATAATAATTCCAAAATTTAGCATATTTAATGATTTGAATATATCAATTTAGAACTAATTTTATTATTGAATATCTTGTCATGTGATATATTCTCTAAAGTTTCTAATTAAGGATTTTATTCTTTCAATTAATATGAAAAATATAGCGATTATTCCTGCTCGTTCTGGATCAAAAAGATTAAAGGATAAGAATCTTCAACCAATTCTTGATTTAAAATTATTTCTATGGACAATAAGGGCGGCAAAATCTTCAAATAATATTCATAAAATAATTTTCTCTACTGATTCCAAGAATTATGTTGATATCTGTAGAAGTGATACTTTTATGCAAAACTATGAATGTGAAATTGACTTTAGAAGTAAAGAAGAAGCTGGAGATAAAGTAAAAATTTATGACTATATCCGTAAAGATGAATTTATTAAAAGAAATAAAATATCTGAACTTGATAATTTAGTTTTACTATTACCAACTTGTCCACTAAGGCCAAAAGGATTGATCGATAGTGTTATTAATCTCGCTAATGAGTCTCAATCTTCAGTTTTTACATGCTGCGAGTACGATTTTCATGTAAATTTTGCATTTAGTATTGAAGATCAAAAGCCTTTTGCTTTTAAACCTCTTTTTGGAATTAACTCTCCTATGATTTCTGGGAATACTAGATCCCAAGATCAAAAAAAATTCTATAGACCTAATGGATCAGTTAATTTTTTACCAGTAAAAGAACTATTAAACCCAGAAGCTAAATCCATTTACCATAATTCATTACCATTTGAAATGAATAGAATTTATTCCTGCGATATTGATAATCAGATTGAATTAAAGATAGCTAACTCAACAGCAAATTCTATTAAAGATGAATTACAATACTTACTTAGAGATTTTTAATTCTGTCTTAGCTGTTTGAATCAATTTAGAAATTTTAGAATCAAAGTTTTTCATAGTTTTATTCACAAAAATCATTTCATAACCATGAATTGTTATCAATGGAGCTCTCTCAAATCTTAAAAAATATTTCTTGCTTCTAATCATGCTTTAATGCTAAGAATCAATTGAAAATGTTACTCTTTCAAAGTAATTAGATAATAAAAAAAGTTACAGACCAAGAAATTAAAGCCTTGCAATCTAATTTTGAAATATTTTTGAACTAGAACTCACTGGAATAAATGCTATTTTTTTTAAAATAAAAACGTCCCTTAAAGTATCAATTAAATTTAATTATCAAGAAAATAGATCGTCAATACTTTTTTTTAATTTTTCATAAATCAAGATTATTTCATTTAATTCTTCTTTTTTCAATGTTGGCATTGGCATCCTATCTCTACGATGCATAAGACCAGCAGCTTCTAAGAGAGCTTTATTACATCTATGCCATCCATATTTTGAAACTGGCCCATCAAAAAAGGGAGATTCTAAATTTTGTATTATCCAATTCATCCCTTCATAATTATCATTATTCCAAAACTCCCAGAACTTTATTCCAATTCGTGCATCAATTATTGAAATTCCATTTAAATAAGATTTTAAGCCATATTTCTTTAAAGGTAAAAATGTTTTTTTCGTACCTGCAAATATAGTTCTTATATTTGGTTCCAATTTAAGGACTATTTTTGAAATATCTAAATTCTTTGCATCCTCTTTTATGGCAATAATATGATTTATTTCACCTAAACGAGAAATCAATGTTTCCGGCCAGTTCATTTGAGTTCCGTCAAAGCCAGATAAGAAAGGCATCTCATGAATTACTATTGGAAGTCCAGATCTTTCACCTACCATTTCAAAATGTTCGAGTACCTGCTCATCAGAAAAATATTTTTCTCTCATAATTAAAGAAATAGCATCTCCTCCATTTTCTTTTGCAGATAATGCAAATTTGATTGACTCTTGAGTAGAACAATGTATAGGATCAGCAACAATTATTAAATTAGATTCATCCAGTTTCTTAACGCAATTAATGCAAAATTTATTTAGTTTAATAATTTCTTCATTATTTAATTGAGAATATCTAGAATTATAAGCCATTACATAAAAAACTTTTGCTCCGCCTTGAAATAAAAAATTAATATATTTTTCTATAGAAGAATAATCAATAGAAAAGTCTTCCTTAAAGGGTGTAAATATGGTAAAAATAGGTCCATTAAAATATTTATTTATATTCATATATTTATTATTTTTCATTTAATTTCCTTCTAAGATCTGCATCTACCATACTACTTACTAAATCTTTTATTTTAAATGAGGGTTCCCAATTAGTTTCAAACTTTAATTTTTCACTAGATCCTACTTTGCCCACTGTATCAGAGATACGGAAATAGTCTTCGGAAACTCTACAGATGATTTTTCCTGTTTTTTTATCTATTATTTTTTCATCTAAATCCTTTCCCTCGAATAATACATCAAAGCCGGTGAATTTGCATGCAAGTCCTATGAATTCTCTCAATGTGGTTAGTTTACTTGAAGCAAAAATATAAGGCCCAACCTTATTTTTTTCTCCCAGCAAGGCCATCCCTTTAATGAAATCTTCTGCACTGCTCCAATCCCTTGATGTATTTAAGTTTCCTAATAACATGGGTTCACCCGAATCTATTTTTAGCCTTGCAAGATTATATGTAATTTTTCTTGTTACAAAGCTCCTAGATCGCATAGGGCTTTCATGATTAAATAATATACCTGAGGCTATTCTTATTTGATATATCTTTCTATACATTTCAGAAATTTGCAAATTAACAACTTTTGACAAGCCATAAGGGCTCATTGATATTGGATAATCTTCTTCAGTTAATAAATCCTTTTTCGTTCCAGCAAAAATTTCAGAGCTTGAAGGAACAAAACACCAACATTTTGAGGCTCGATATCTTACTGCTTCAAGCAGATTGATTGTATGTTCAATATTAGTAAGTAAAGATGACTTTGGATTTGTATATGAATCAGCAACAAAGCTATCTCCTGCAAGATGATAAATTTGCTCAGGATTATATTTATCTAAAACCTTTAAAAGAGAGAGAGGATCTCCTAAATCTAAACCAATACATTTTATCTGATTAACTACATTCAATTCTTCTAGTCTCCAAAACTTTGGTTGAGTACCTCTTCTAAATGTTCCAACAACTTTGTCCCCTTTTTTTACAAAAAAATCTGCAAGTAAGGAGCCATCTTGACCATTAATACCTGTAATTAATATGTTTCTACTCATTTTCCTTAAGATTTATTGAACATTTTATTGCATCATGAAAACCTTTATAAGAATCTAAATGCCCTTGCCAAACTTCTATGACTTTAGTTACATCTGAATCCAAACATTTTTTTAAAAAATACCTATTTTTTGAATCTCCCTCTCCAATTTGAATTCCTTCACCATCAATACCAATTGAATCTGCTAAATGAAAATGTTTAGTTAATTTAAGTAAATCTTCAAAATTTTCTTTTGTAAGAGAATTTCCCTCAACACACATTCCAAAATGACAAATATCAAGACAAATTTTTATTGAGAAGCTCTCGAGCCAAGTGATATCGTCCTTATTATTAAATACATTTAAATCAACTGAACCACCAAAGTACCAGGCTATAGGAGGGAGCCATTGAGGAAGTATTTCGCAACTAACTTTTTCATAATTTTCTATCATTTTTTTATGATTTTCATAAAATACCTCTTTAGAAGAATCACATTTACTAAAGCTTCCTATGATTGGGACTTTATTAGAAGTGTGATCTTGCAAAGATCTAGAAAAATTTACGACTTTATCTAAAATTTCTTTGCTTTTTTTTTGGGTATATTCATTATTCGAAAAGGGATCAATAATCGTAGATGAATCAATATAATCAGGCAAATGAATACTATATTTCTTATTACTTGGAAAATTATTAGCATTTAATTCACCATCAAGTACTTCAACAAAAGATAAGTGAAACTCATAATTATCTAATTGAAATTTATCATTTATTGAATTGAAATCATGCAATCTTATAGGTAAAGATAATTTATTTATATTTGACTTTCTTTGTAATTCTTTGGATAAAATATTAGGATTATCAAAGTGGCTTTTTTCGACTACATCACCTTTCTTTAATTCTCTTAATATTTTTTTGTTCTTATATTTAGGCAATTCCATAAATGTTATGCCTGTTTGGGGACTCAATTCCTCTACATCTTCTCTATTAATATATGAACCTATTTCGAGATCCTTTTTCGCATATATTGATCTTCCTAAATTTTGTTTATTTAGTAATTCCCCTTGATTTAATATTCTTGTGCTGTCTCCTTTTAATATGTAATCTAAGGATCTAAGAAATTTACTTAGTTTTTTAAACTCATCAGGATTTGAACTTGTAGTATGGTCCAATCCAAATGCATTCTTATCAATAGTAATATGCCTTTCAATTATTTCTGCACCAATTGTTGCAGCTATTAAGCAATTCTCCCAATTTTCATCATGACTGGAATAACCAACACCTCTTTTAGATAATTTTCTAAGTCTTTTTATGTAACCTAATTTGCTATTACTCAGATTCAAAGGATAATTTGATACACAATGCAGCATCCTCCAATTTGGATATTTTTTAAATTTTTCTATACAACTAATTATTTGACTTTCTGTACTACAACCAGTAGAGATTAAAACTTCCTTATCAAGTAATAATAATTTCTCTATTAATTTAAAATTTAAAAGTTCAACGGATGGTATTTTAAAAAAGTCAAATTCATTGATATTATGGAAATCTTCTATATCCTCAACTGTGAAAAAACTTATTCCAACTTTTAAATTAAGTTTTTTTGCAAACTTATTAAGTTTGTTTATTTGTTGAGGATCTAAAAAGTTTCTTATTATCTCAGACTTTATAAGTTGATCACCAATTTCTTCCCTTGAAGAGGAAGAATAGCACCTGTTTAAATTTCGGTATTGGAATTTTATGGAGTTTGCTCCCGACTTATATGCATTCTCTATTAATAAAAGTGCTTTATTATAATCACCATCATGATTAATCCCAATCTCGGCAATTAAGCTTATACTCATTTAAATCTAAATATAAATATAATACTTCACGATTGTTTCAAATTTCTAAATCATTTAATGAATATAAATTATCTTAAAGATTTAATAAAAATTTTAAGTATCAATAAAATCTTATTTTTGCCAAATAGATATATCTAAATTTGTAATTGCTTCACGTTCTTTATTAAAAGGCTTATTCTTATGAGGAATTTTTATAATTTCTCTTAGGGTTAATTCTTTCGAAATTATTTACGAAACAAAAGGTTTTCTTATAATGCTTATTACAATCTCACATCTGGCACATTTAAAAAATATTCCTCATCAATAACTCTAACTATCGTAATTTTTTTAATAGTTTACTAGTTTATTAGAATATTATTATATTTTTTTTATAAGTTACTTATTCTTTAGAATTAATAAATTACACTATGAATCAATATGTAAAATATTGATATTTAGATTACTTGATTTATTGATAAAAATTTTTTTCTCTAGCAATTAACTATATACGTAAAGTTAAATCTTTTGTCTTATAGATAGCAACTAATATATTTATAAATTATCTCTGATATTTTTAAAAACCTCATAAATTGCATCTTCATAGGAATATTTAACTGACCATCCTAGAGAAGAAAGTTTTTTATTATCCAAGATGTAGCCTCTTTCTGATTTGTATTCTTCATCAATAAAATTGACAGTAACTAATTCCTTATTATGAATAACTTCATTAGCAACGTTTGAAATAATTAATGCTATTTCTCCAATGGAGAGAAAGTTATTAAGTTCTCCACCGCTTGAAATATTAAAAGTTTCGGTTGTTTCCCCATAAGCAGCAGCGCTTAAAATGCCTATTAAAGCATCTTTTATATACAAATTATCTCTTTTAGATCCATATTTCTCTTTTACATTTATATTTTCTCCAGATTTTGCATCTTTTAAAAATTGAAAAAATGCGGTTTCTGTAGGGTTTTTGGATTGGCCATAAATCGTGCTTATACGACAAGTTACATAATCTAAACCATATGTTGTATTTAAGGCTCTTGCTAAAACCTCAGACATTCTTTTAGATTCAGAATAAATAGACATATTTTCTGTAAGAGAATTTGCGAGAAAAGAATCTTTTTCCGTCAAATTTATAACTTTATCTTCAAAATTATTTCCATAAATAGTTAGAGAAGAAAAAATAATTAATCTACCTTTTAGGCCATTATTTTTATGTTGAGAAATTAAGAAATTAGAATAGGTTCTTAGGTTGTCAATATTCGCATCAACTAAATCAAGAGGATTATTAAGGATAATTTTACGCTCTTGTGGTCCAGCAGCGTGAAATAAATAATGTATTGGCAAATTTATATCTTCTACAAAATTATCTGTTTGGAGATTTAATTTTCTTAACTTTAATCGGTCTAAATGTTTCTTATCAGAAAATGTTTTTTCTAGTTTATTTAAATTTCTGCTCGTCGCGAATATATTACAGAATTTAGTATTGTCAAGAATTATTTGAACTAAATTTGATCCTATAAATCCTGTTGCGCCAGTGATTAGTATATTTTTTTTTTCAAAATGTTTAAATATTGATTTATTCATAATTTTTCTAAAAAATTTTGTATGTCTGAAGCTAGTTCTGGAGATAGTCTTGTTGGGAAATTTCCATAGGGGAGGTGAGGTCTACCCTCAAATTCAGGACTGGTTATAAGTTCTATTAAAGCAGGGCCATCTTTATCTAAAATTGGTTGAAGATTATGAATTTTTGTATCATGACCATCAAAACTATAACTAGGGATTCCAAATGAGCTTACTACTTTAGGGAAATTTGGTAAAGAATATCCTGTCTCAAGAGTAGTTTGCAAAACTTTTCTACCAGAATCAATTTGTCTACTTCGAATCATTCCAGAGGATAGGTTATTCATTAAAAATATTTTTATGGGTAGTTCGTGATGCGCTATGTAGTGTAATTCTTGTATGTTCATCATTAAACCTTGATCACCTACAAAACAGAGGATTTTTTCTTTTGTTGAATGTGCAAATCCAATGGCTTTTCCTAATGCTGATCCCATTGCTCCAAATGATTTAGAAAAAATTAAACTCGTTGATACTTTTGATTCAAAATATGCTCTAGCGACCCAAAATTCATGATTCCCAACATCACTTATTATTCCTGAATATTTTGAATGTTCTTTAAAAATATCTGAAATTAAAGGAATTGGTTCAGAAATGTCAAATTTTCTTAATTCAGTTGTTAATAATTGACAGGTATTTACCCATCCATAGAAATTATTTTTGATATTAATGTTATTAATTTGACCACATAAATCTTTTAGATTTATGTGATGATTGATCGTATTTGGGACTTTTCTCTTGAATTCCTTCTCATCAATATCAAGCCAAATAATCTTTAATTTTTCTATTAATGGGCCCCATGAATTAGAAGATACTGGATAGTGTAATCTGTTACCAATTGAAATTACCAAATCAGACTTAGCAAAAATAAAATTTCCTGACCTAAGGCCATGACTTCCTAAGTAACCAAAATAGTATTTGCTCTTTGAAAATAAATCTTGAGAAAATCTTCCTGATAAAATTGGTAGTTTATTAGATTCTGCAAAATTTAATATTTCGTTAATCGCATTATGCTGACCTCTAAAACCATCACCTAGCAATAAAATTGGTTTTTTACTTTGAGTTAATTCATTTTTTATTGAATTTAAACCAATTTCTATATTGTCTAAAAGATTTACTGATTCTTTATTGTAATTATTAAATTTAGGTATTTCCTTATTCCAAATATTACTTTTTACGTCTAACAAAACAGGACCAGGTCTATCTGATAAAGCTAAATTAACAAGTTCTTCTGAATATTTAACAAACTCCTCTGGTGTTTCCACTCTAACTGCACTTTTTGTAATCGACTTAAAAATACTTATAATATCTATCTCTTGATCAGATAAAGTCCTCATCCCCTCTAAAGGTAAATCTCCAGAGTGACCAGTAATTATTAAAACTGGAACAGAGTCAAAATATGCATCAGATACAGAAGTTAAAGTATTTGTTATACCAGGGCCTCGAGTCGCATATGCTACTCCTAAACCGTTGTTTGCTCTAGAATATCCAATGGCTGAAAAAACAGCACTCTGCTCATGAAATACCAATCTTGGATTAATTTCATTACTTAGGGATTCTAAAAAATCTAAAATCACACCACCTGGGAGGCCAAATACATCTTTAACCCCGTGATCTAAAAGAATATTCTTAAAAAACTCTTTACACTTCAATAAAAAACTCCTATTTGTTAATTAATTCTAATACAAATCTCATATTCTCTTTCGAATATTGTTGCCTTATATCGCTAGGAATGTTCTTAATAATTTTATAAATATCTCTATATTTCATTTTATTTTCATAACGTAATGTATGAACATACTTTGTTGCTACATTCTCAAGAGCAGGCAGGGTATTTATCAAGCCAACACCCCAGCTTTGGTCTTTACCTCTTATAGACTCAATAATTTCGCACCCAGAGAGTAATTCTTCAATGATATATGTCCTACCTTTTTTGGTATTTAGATATAAACCAATCACTTCTGTTCTACAATTGCCAGCCCCTAAACCCATTCCATATAAAGTTGAGTCAACAATCTTACATCTATCGCTTTTAATATTAATAAAATCTAGTGTATTACTATAGGCTAAATTTAAATTATCATGAGCATGTAATCCTATTTTAATGTTTGGATCTAGATAACGATCAAAGAAAGAATAAATTTTTCTAATGTCATTTGGCAGCATAGCCCCATAAGTATCAACAATGTAAAGTGCTCCCGCCTTTATTTCATTAGATAATTTAGCAAGGTTTATAAGCTCAGAGTCTGAATATTGGATTGTTGCCATTGGTTGGATAAAAACCTTATAATTCTTACTGGCAAGAAGTCTGCAAAAATCATATGATTTCTTTAAGTCAAAATAACGCATTATTACTCTGGCAATTTTTGGGAAACCTTCTTCCCAATAAGGTATTTTAAGTTTATAGATATGAGGATCGCGATAGATTAGAGCAAATTTGTTGCCCTGATCTTTTATTGAGCATCTATATGAATCTGATAAATCTTGAATACCTTTATATACAGAAAATTTACTTTGGAATATTTCTCCATCAGCAATTGATCCAAGTTCTATTAAATCAACTTTTGCATTAATAAGATTATCTATTATATCTTGCTTCCTTTCGTTATTGAAAAACTTAGTGCCCAAACCTCTTATATCCATATCCTCCAAAGCATGTCCCCCATCTCTCAGGGTACAATCAAGTAGAGATACTTCAAAATCTTTCATCACTTAAATACATTAAGTACATCATACAGTTTTATCTAATAAATTTAGAAGGTATTTTGATAAAATTTTTATTTAATAAAAATTTTGAATAGTTTAAAAAAAAATGCTTAATTGAATAAAAAATAAATTTTAATAAAAAGAGGATTTTCGATTTTTTATATTTCCTTGTTAGTATCCATCTTTCTTTCATAACCTGCTTAAATCCACTTGAAGAAAGTGAATTTCCATGGATTCTATAAAAAAATAGATTTTTTTTAATATGTATAAATGGTATATCTGCATAAAAAAATTCGTTCCATTTATCTACATCTATGCAATAATTTACTTTTTCATCAAAGAAATAATTATTTTTTACATAAAAAAAAGGTATTATTGTTCCTTGAAGATAGATTCGGCTTGAAAAAAGAGAATGTTCTGGCTTTAGATAATTAACCTTTATAGCTTTTATTGAATTTCCAAATAATTCATATCCATCAGTAAATATAATAGATTTATTATCAAAATGTTTTGACGCATTTATTAGCCAACCAACATCCCATTTATCATCAGAATCGCAGAAACTAAAATGAGAAAATTTGTTATCATTTTTTTTTAAAAAATTCAATGCATAGTTTCTAGCCTTATTTATTGGCATATAATCTGGGAGTTTATATATATCTATTAATTCAGGATATTTTTTATAAAAATGATTAGATATATTTAATGTATTATCAGAACTAAAATTATCAAATATTTGAATTTTAAAAAAATTATAAGTTTGATTACAAAGGCAATCTAAGCATTCTTGGAGATACTTTTCTCCATTTCTTACATTGATAATTAAAGCTACCTTATAATCATGCATTAATATTCAATAGATACTTTAAAAATAAAATAATTTTTTGATTTAATAAGACTAACATTAAATCAATTAGATAGAAAATATATTGAATAGAATGAAAAATTACAAGTTATTTAAAAAGCAATTCTTAATAGGACTTATAATTAAATTTAAGTAAAACTTACACAATTGGTAAAAGCAAATTCGAAAATAGGAGAAGATATTGTTGTTTTAATTCCGGCGGCAGGTATTATCAAAAGTGCTTGTAACTATAATCTTGCTTCTGATGATCCAGGATTTTTAAATATAGGAACTTCTTTAGCTATAGAAGAAATAAGAAAAAAGACTGATATTAAAATACTTTTGGCTGTAGAAAAAAAAGATAAAGATTATTTTAAATTAAAGCCATATTTAAATATTGAAATAATAGAAGTATCAGAGACAAAAAATATTACTGAAACTATTCAAAAATCACTAGCATATGTTGAAGCTAATATGGTTTTAATAAATCCTGTTACATCAATACCAACAGATAATATTTTTGATGATTTTTTTATTGAATTTGGATCTTTGATGCTTCCAAAGGAAAATTGGTCTTCTATTACTTTAGATAATAATGGTTTGCCGATATTCCATAGTAAGTTTGATAAAGATTCAATAGGTTTAGAAAGTTACCCATTCACTGGAAGAATCTTAGCTAATAAAAATGACTTAATAACTGCCATAAAGGATTTGAATAATTTAGAGAAGGAAGATTTA
>MDTA01090559.1_pt1 | contig 11934 bp, 14 predicted proteins | sample 811151 | NCBI WGS metagenome assembly MDTA01 (sample SAMN05326648, study PRJNA326480) | marine metagenome | isolation source: seawater | place: Indian Ocean: South | collected 2010 | reverse complement strand
GGAAAATTCATCACAGTGTACTATCATAGGTTGAGTTTTAATTAAAGTTACATTATTTTAACGCATCAAATTACAATGTTACAAAATAAAATTTATCAAAATTTTTTTATTGAAATTATAAAAACATTTTTATTGATATTGTTTGGATTGTCGCTAATTGCTCTGACTGCCAGAGCTGTAAGTTTTTTAGACCTTATAGTTGATAGTGGTTATCCAGTAATAACTTACTTTCAGTATTCATTACTAAATCTTTTTGGAATAGCTCCAAAATTTATTCCTTTATCCTTCCTATTGGCCTTAACAATTTTTATTTTAAGACATATACAGGATAGTGAATTCGTAATATTATGGACATCAGGAGTTAAAAAAATTCATATAACAAATTTATTTTTTTGTATCTCCTTATTTATTCTATTTATTTATCTATTTTTTTCTGTTTTTTTAACACCCGTAGCACTAAATAAATCCAGACAACTTTTAAGTAATGAAAATTTTAATTCCTTTTTACCTACTATTAAAACTCAACAGTTTAGCGATACATTTAAAGGTTTTACTTTTATTGTAGAAAAAAAAATAGATAATGAATTAGAAAATATTTTTTTAAACGATAAAGGAAAAAATTTAAGAAACCTTTCTTCTAATTTTCAAGAAACTAGTGAGACAACTATTGTAGCAGAGAATGGAATAATTGAAAAAAATAAAATGTTTTTATTTAATGGACAAATAATTTCATCAAAAAAAAATCTTAAAAATGAAATTATTAAATTTGAACAATTACAAATTAATTTATCTGATTTATCTACGACAACAATAAAAAAACCAAAAATTCAAGAAACTTCGACTTTAAAATTATTAAATTGTTTTTTAAAAAAACAAAAAGAAATAAAATTTTGCAATGAACAATTTAAAAAAGAAATATTACCTACTTTAAGTAGACGTATTGTAATACCACTTTATATCCCCGTATTATCTTTGATTTGTGGTTTGCTTTTAATTAACTCCAAAAAAATATACTTTAATAAATTTATTGTATTCTTTTATGGTTTTTTATTATTATTATTTACAGAATTAGCTGTGAGATATACTGGATTAAGTAATTTAATTTTTATATTATTTATAATCATACCGATTTTATTATTGGTATTTTTTTATTTTTTTTTATTATTAAAATTTTTATCTGAAAATAAATCAAAATATATAACATGAATAAAATTATTCTAAATTATCTTTTAATAAATTTTTTAAAAACTTTTGGTTTGTTTATTTTAGTTTTTTATTGTTTTGGTATGATATTAAATTTATTTGAAGAGATTGAATTTTTTAAAAATTTAAATGTAAATATTTTTACACCTTTAATGCTCACTAGCATATTTATTCCAAGCATGATTATTAAATTTTTACCTTTTATTATTTTTTTATCAAGTATGTGGTTTATGCTTAAAATTAGAAACAATAGAGATTTGTTAACTTTAAAAGTTTTTGGATATTCCAACTTAAAAATTTTTTTAATTTTAGCTTCAGCATCTTTTTTGCTTGGGTGGTTAGTATTGATAATTGCAAATCCAATTACATCCACAATGTCAAAGTACTATGAGGAAACAAAATCTAATTACTCTAGAGACATTGATCACCTTGTAACGTTCAATAAAAATGGTCTTTGGATTAAAGAAAATTTGAATTCAAAACAAAGAATTATATCGGCTGCTAAGCCCAGCGGATTTGATTTAATAGATGTTAAGATTTTTCATCTCGATAAAAATTCAAATTTAATTGAAAAAATTATTGCTTCAAAGGCAAATATAAAAGATACATCTTGGGAGTTAAATGAAGTTATAATTTTAAAGCCATCACAAGGTATTCTTAAAAAAGAGACTTTAAGCGAATATAAAATTGACTCTATTTATACTTACGAAAAAATAAATAATTTATTTAAAAATTTTGATACAATGTCTTTTTTAGATATTTTGTTTAATTATAATTTTTTATTAGATAATGGTTACAATAAAAATTTCTTAAATCAAAGTTTACACTCTATGTTATCATTACCATTTTTCTTATTTTTAATGACAGCTTTAGCTGCCTGTTTAACATTAAATACACTAAAAAAATCAGATAATTTTAGATTTATTGTAATCGGTTTAATCATCACTGTTTTAATTTTTTACTTTAAAGATCTCTCGCTAGCATTAGGCCAAACAGACAGAATACCACTTATATTAGCTGTTTGGGCTCCAATCATTGCGTTAAGTTTTTTTACATTTATAGGGGTATTACAAATAAATGAGAAGTAAAATTTTTATTATATTTTTATTTTTATTTTCAAATTCATTTTTATTTGCTGAAAATTTAAAAATAGAGTCCAAAAATATTACACTTGATAAAAATAAAGAGATCTCTATTTTTCAAAATCAAGTAAACGTTACTACTGAAGCTGGGAATAAAATTAAGAGTGAATACGCCGAATATAATAAAAAATTGAGCTTTATTAAATTTGAAAAGAATATTATTGCCGTAGATAAAAAAAATAATAGAATTGAAACAGAGTACGCTGAATATAGTGATATCTCAAAAGTTTTCATAAGTAAGGGTAAAACTAATATTTTTACAACAGAACAATATAAGATTGTTGGTAGTAATATTACCTTAGATAATAAAAAAGGTATCATTAAATCTCAAGATGAGGCTATAATAACTGATAAAGAAAATAATAAAATTTTTTTAGATAATTTTGAATATCAAACAAAAGATAATATTTTTAAGTCTATCGGACTCATTAAAATTGAAGATAAAATGAAAAATGTTTATGAATTTTCTCAAATATATATAGATACAAAAAAAAGGGAAATACTTGGTACTGATATTAAAGCTTTTATGAATGATAAAAATTTTAAAATTCATAAAAAAAATAAACCGAGAATTTTTGCGAATACTTTAAATATAAATAATAATAAAAGTTCTTTTAATAAAAGTGTTTTTACTTTATGTGATTACAGAAAAGAAGACAAATGTCCACCGTGGTCTATCAGAGCTTCTGAAATGTTACATGATAATAAAAAGAAAACTATTTATTACGATAACGCTTTAATTAAAGTTTATAACATTCCAATTTTTTATTTACCAAAATTATCACATCCAGACCCGTCAGTAGACAGAAGATCAGGTTTTCTTCCTCCATCATTTTCGGATACTAAAAATTTGGGCACAGGAGTTTCTATTCCATACTTCTGGGCAATTAATCATGACAAAAATTTTACCTTAACAAATAAAATATTTGCATCTGAAAATCCTCTATTTATTGGTGAATATCATCAAGCTTTTGAAAATTCTTTTTTGTTAACTGATATTGGATACACAGAAGGATATAAAAAAAGTGATGCTAATAAAAAAAAGGGGGATAAATCTCACTTTTTTTCAAAATTTGTCAAAAATTTTAATTTTTCAAATAATTCAGATAGCACCCTTAGTGTTTTAGTTCAAAACGTATCAGATGATAAATATTTAAAATTACATAAAATTAAATCAAAGTTAGTTGATTTTAATTCAGGAACTTTAGAAAATTCAATCGACTTTACTCATGAAAATGAGGATATTTTTTTTGGTTTTAATACAAGTGTCTATGAAACAATTACCTCAGAATATAATGATAAATATGAATATATTTATCCTGAGATTACTTTAGCAAAAAATATATTAAGTAATGAAAAATTTGGAAGATTAGATCTTCAAACAAATTATAAAATAAATAAATACGAAACCAATAAATTTACAAATTTTCTAGTTAATGATTTAGATTGGAATTTTAAGGAGGTAAATCATTCATCTGGGTTTAATAGTAAAATTTTTGGAAACATCAAAAATGTTAATTATGAAACAAAAAATGTGGATATTTATAAAAAAGATACTACTAGTGAAATTTATGGAGCATTAGGATATCTATCCGAAATAGATTTTCGAAAAAAAACAGGACAATCTGACCATCTATTAAAACCTAAAGTTTTATTTAGATATGCGCCTGGAGGTATGCGAAAAGAAACTGAAGGTACCAGATTGAGTCCTTCAAGTGCATTTAGCCTAGATAGGATAGATAATATTAATAATTTTGAGACAGGTTTAAGTAGCACATTTGGTTTTGATTACAATATTAAAAAGAATGAAAAAGAATTTGATTTTTCAGTAGCACAAATAATTAATGAAAAAGAGAATAAAGACATGGCCTCAAAAACAAGTTTAGATGAAAAAATTTCTGATCTAGTGGGTAAATCAAGTTATAAAATAAATAATAATATGACTTTAAATTATAATTTTTCAGTTGATCAAAATTATAATGAACTTAATTACAGTGAAATAGGAACTAAATTTGACTTTGAGCCATTAAAAATTAATTTTAATTACCTGCTTGAAGATAAACATATTGGTGATCAGGAATATTTTACAACAAAATTAAACTTGGAAAGAAGTAATAACGGAGTCTTTTCTTTTGAAACAAAAAGAAATTTAATAACAAATTCATCTGAATTTTATAATTTAAGTTATGAATACTTAAATGATTGCTTAAGAGCTGGTATAGTTTATAGAAGAGAATTCTATACAGACTCAGAGCTTGAAGCAGAAAATTCTTTAATGTTTAAGATTACTCTAACTCCTTTTGGCAATATCAATACCCCTTCATTTTACTGATGAAAAAAAAACATTTAACAATTTTTTTTTTAGTTTTCTTTTTCAATTTTAAGAGTTTTTCAGCAAAGATTACAAGCAACATTATTATTAAAATTGAAGATCAGATTATAACAAATTATGAGATTAAAAATAAAATTTTAAGTTCTTTAGTTTTATCTAATCAAAAAATTAACCAAGAAAATATAAATAAATTAAAAAAGCAGTCATTGGACTTTTTAATAAATCAAAATTTAAAAAAAATCGAATTAGCTAAATTTAATATCGAAGTAAGTGAGTCTCAAATTAATACATATATAAAATCAATTTCATCAAATAATGTTTTGGGACTCAAAAAAACTTTTGCAGAAAATAATTTAGATTATAATTTATTTTTAGAGGAGGTAAAAATATTGTTAAAATGGCAAAAATTCATTTATCAATTTTATTCAAATAAAATTGAAATAGATGAATCTAGTGTTGAGAGAGAAATTCAAGAAATAATTAGAAATAACTCTAATTTAGAAGAGTTTAGGCTATCCGAAATTGAAATTTTATTAAAAAGTGACGAGACAAAAGAAAAAATAATTTTAGATTTGAGAAATCAAATTAAAACGAATGGATTTGAAAACACTGCTGTAAACATGAGTGTTGCTTCAACTTCAATAAATAAGGGTGATTTAGGTTGGATTAATGGTAAATCTTTATCTAAAAATATGAAAGAAATAATTGATAGACTTGAAGTAGGTGAAATTTCTAAACCTATTTTCAGACAAAACAGTGTTGTGATATTCAAATTAATGGATAAAAAAAATTACCAAACTTTAAATTTAAATAGAGATAAACTAAAAAAAGATTTAATTAATCAAAAGAAAAATGAATTGTTCAATCTTTACTCTAGAAGCCATCTTTCAAAACTGAATAATAGCAGTTTTATCGAGTATAAATGAGAAAAAAAATATTAATTATTTCTGGAGACCCTTTAAGCATAAATTCAGAAATTTTGATAAAATCTTGGAGACAACTTTCAAGCTCAATTCGAAAAAAAATTTATTTGATATCTAATTTTAGCCTTTTAAAACAACAATTAGAGAAACTTGGGTATCCTTCTAATTCTATTCGTAAGGTAGATAGCATCGATGATAATGTTGAAAGTAATGTTATGAAAGTAATCGATATAAAAATTAAATTTAATGATCCTTTTAAAGTATCAAAAGAAGCCTCTACTAAATTTATATCTAATTCATTTAAACTTGCTCATAAATTGGCTTTAAGGAAGGATGTTATGGGAATAATTAATTGTCCAATTAATAAGAAACTTTTGAGGAAAAACTTGGGTGTTACCGAACTTTTAGCTTCCAAATGTAAAGTAAAGAATAATTCAGAAGTTATGTTGATAAGGAATAAAAGTTTTTCAGTAACTCCAATTACAACACATATTGATATCAAATCTGTATCAAGCAAAATAACAATTAATAGAATAATTAATAAATCAATAACAATTAACTCCTGGTATAAAAAGATTTTTAAGAGAAAACCATTTATAGGTATTTTAGGTTTAAACCATCATAATGCAGAATTAAGAAAAGACTCTGAGGAAATGCGTGTCATAATTCCTGCCATTAAAAAATTAAAAAAGATGAATTTTAAAATATTTGGACCTTTAGTTGCAGATACTATTTTTATGAGAGATTATAAAAAATATGATGTTGTAGTGGGAATGTATCACGATCAAGTTTTAGCTCCATTTAAAACAATATTTAAATTTGATGCAATTAACATTACTTTAGGATTAAAATATTTAAGAATATCTCCAGATCATGGAACTGCGATAAATCTAATTGGAAAAAATAAGGCTAATGCTGGTAGTCTTTTAAATAGCATAAGATTTATTAATAAGTATGGCTTATGAAATATGCTAAGAAATCTCTAGGTCAAAATTTTTTAATCGATAAAAATATAATTAAGAAAATAATCAAATCAGTTGACATAGTTAACAAAAATATTTTGGAGATAGGGCCAGGTAGAGGTGAGTTAACTACAGTAATTTTAGAAAATAATCCAAAATCTCTTATTTTAGTTGAAAAAGATACACAATTATCAGAAGAATTAAATATAAAATTTGGTAGCGACAAACGAGTTAAAATATTTAATAAAGATATACTTAAGTTTGATATAGAAAAAATAAGTCTAAAAAATTTTGTAGTTTTTGGTAACTTACCCTACAACATATCTTCACAAATTTTAGTAAAATTTATAAAAAATAAAAAATGGCCGCCTGGTTACTCGGATCTAATATTTATGTTTCAAAAAGAGCTTGCTCAAAAAATTTTTGGTAAATTCCCCTCAAAAAATTATGGAAGATTATCAATTTTAACTAATTATAGGCTTAATATAATTGATAAATTTCCCGTATCCCCTAATTGTTTTTTTCCTAAACCGAAAGTTTCATCTTTAGTATTACACTTTAAACCTAAAAAGAAATTAATGTTTGAAATAAAAGATATACAAAATCTTGAAAAAATTACTAATGTTTTATTTTCAAATAAAAGAAAAATGGTAAATAAAAATTTAAAAAAATTATTTTCTCTTGAAAAAATCAAAAATATATCTTTCTTAAATAAAAAATTCAGACCTGGGGAAATAAAACCTGAAACTTATTATAAAATTACTGAACAATTTGAAAAGAAATAGAACTTTTTTTATGACTCAATATAATGTTTTCAATTTGTTTAAAACATATCTCTAAATTTTCATTTATTAGTATATAATCGTAATCGTTCCAATGCTTGATATTTTCATCGAATGAATTAAATCTTTTTTCTACTTCTTCATCAGTATTTTGATTTCTTTTAATAAGTCTTTCTTTTAATTCACTTTTTTCTACTATTAAATATATTTTTATTAATTTTAAATTTTTGAATTTAGATAGCTGCTTGGTTCCTTGCCAATCGATATCAAATATAATGTCATTTTTTTTAATTGAGTCATCAACATTTTTTTTTAGGGTACCATAATAATTTTCAAAAATTTTTGCGTGTTCATAAAATTTTCCCTCAGAAATTAATTTTTCAAACTTTTCATGTTTTACAAAGTGATAATCTATTCCATCAACCTCATTTGATCTAGGAGGTCTGGTGGTATGAGATACTGAAATCTTAAAATTTGGATATTTTTGTTGTATTTTTTTAGTAAGAGTTGTTTTGCCTACCCCAGATGGAGAAGAGAGAACAACCATGATATTTTCTCCATCATGCATATAATAATTTAAATATTTTTAGTTTGATTTACTCTCAATAAACTTTATTGCGTCACCAACAGTTAAAATTTTTTCTGCTTCATTATCAGAAATTTCTGATCCAAATTCCTCCTCAAAAGCCATTACTAATTCTACTGTATCTAAACTATCAGCTCCTAAATCATCAATAAAACTTGCTTCTTCGGTAACTTTTTCCTCTTCAATACCTAAGTGGTCTGCTACAATTTTTTTTATTTTTCCTTTTATATCTTCTGACATGAATTCCTTTCTTGTGTATATAATTTCTTAATAGATTATTGAACAGAATTGTCAAGACATATACATCCCGCCATTAACATGAATAGTTTCTCCATTTATATAGTCAGATAAATCTGAAGCTAAAAAAGCTACACAATTTGAAACATCCTCTCCCGATCCAAGGTATCCTGAAGGGATTTTATTAATTAGTGATTGTTTAAATTCATCATCTATTTTATCGGTCATATCTGTTTTAATGAAACCTGGTGAGACACAATTAATGTTAATTTTTTTTTTTTGAATATTCAATAGCTAAACTTTTCGAAAATCCAACTATACCAGCTTTTGATGCAGCATAATTTGCTTGACCCAGATTTCCGGTATGTCCAACTATTGATGTAATGTTAATTATTTTACCTTTTTTTTTTCTTAGCATTTTTTTTATTGCATATTTGCACATTAAAAATGTAGATGTTAAGTTTATATCTAACACTTTTTTCCAATTTTCTTGAGTAAGCCTAATTGACAAGTTGTCCAAATTTATACCAGCATTATTAATAAGAATATCTATACCATCAAGTTTTTTATCAACTTTATCTATAAATTCTTCAATTTTATCGTGATCTTCTAGTCTGAATTTTTCAATATTTATATTCTCAAATTTACTTTTTAATTTAGTGAGCTTTTCTTCATTAGTTCCGGTAGCCAAAATAGTTGATCCCAAATAATTAAATTTTTCTACAAGAGAGTTTCCTATTCCTCCGGTAGCTCCGGTTATTAAAACTTTTTTATTTTTTAAGTTCATTATTTAAATTTTTAATATCAGCAATTGTATTAATTGAAAAGCAATTTACGTTTTTAATAGTCCTTTTCACCATCCCAGTTAACACTTTACCTGGCCCTATTTCTATAAAATTCTTAACACCTCCATTAGAAATATTAATAATACTCTCACGCCATCTTACAGTTGAGAAAATTTGGTCCACCAAAAGTTTTTTTATATTATTAGGGTCTTTTTCAGATTTAGCTGTAACATTACTTACTAATTCTAGGTTAGGAGATTTAAATTCAATATTATTAATTTTATTTTTCATTTTTTCTGCAGCTGGATTCATCAATGAACAATGAAATGGGGCGCTTACTTTTAAGGGTATAGACTTTATTCTTTTTTTTTTTAAAATAGTTTGAAAATTACTTACAGATTCTTTGTCACCGCTAATTATAATTTGGCCTTCTGCATTATCATTGGCAATTTCACAAATTCCCTTATTCTTATTTTCTTGTTTTAATATAGTCATTAGTTCCTGAGTTTTAACTCCTAAAACAGCTAGCATACTTCCTTTTCCTATTGGAACTGCCTCCTGCATTGCTTTACCTCTTTCATGTAATAAAAAAATCGCATCATGAAAATCTAAAGCTCCAGAACAAACTAAAGCGCTGTATTCTCCTAATGAATGGCCTGCAAAATATTTAAAAAAATTTAGATTAAAGTTATATTCGTTTTTTAAAACTTGAAATATAGAGTAACTTATCGTTAGAATTGCTGGTTGAGTATTTTTTGTTAATTGGAGTTGCTCTTCGGGTCCCTCTAAAATAATTTTAGAAAGAGGATAATTTAATTTGTCATCTACTTGTTTAAAATAATTTTTTACGATATCAAAATTGTTATAGAATTCTGATCCCATGCCAACTACTTGTGATCCTTGACCAGGGAATAATAAAGCGTTCATTTTTATAATAATAACGATAATAATTTATATTGCTATAATTATTCATTATAGTATAAACCTCTTTTTAAAAATTATTAACAAATTTTAATAACATATAAAACATGGCTTTTTACGAAAATACTATTGTAGCGAGACAAGACTTGCCAGAAAAAGACTTAAAGTCTATCAAAGATAAATATAACAAAATAATCAATGACTCATCTGGAAAAGTCATTAAAATTGAAGAGTGGGGACTTTTAAATTTAGCAAATAAAATTAAAAACTTCAAAAAAGGTTTCTATATACACTATAAATTTGAAGGTAATAAAAATACTTTAAATGAAATTGAAAAAAAAATTAGAGTTGATGGATCTGTAATAAGATATTTGACAGTAAAATATAAAAAATTAGATACAAAAAGTGAATATTTTAAAAAAGAAAAATAAAAATATATGAAAAGAAAAAATAAGAAATTTCAAAAAAAAGGATCAAATTCTCTTAACAAGCTAAGTTTATTCCAAAAAAATGATGGAAAATTTTCGAAGAAGTGTCCTTTGTCAATAAAAAATGCCCCAACAATTGATTATAAAAATATAAGTTTATTAAGGAAATATTTATCTGATAATGGAAAAATAATTTCATCTAAAATTACATCAGTATCTTTCAACAAACAAAGAAAGCTAAACCGAGAAATAAAAAAAGCCAAGGTTTTGGGATTAATATAGAATGGAACTAATTTTATTAGAAAATATACTTAATTTAGGAAATATTGGGGACAAAGTTAAAGTCAAAAATGGTTACGGTAGAAATTTTCTTCTGAAACAAGGTAAGGCATTAAGGTTTAATGAGAAAAATCAAGATTTTGTAAATAAGAAAAAAGACGAGCTAAATAAAAAAAACACAGAAATAAAAAATCAATTTAAGCAAATTGCAAAACTAGTGAATAATAAAACTTTCTTATTTTCAAAGGAAAGTAAAGAAAACGGAGATCTTTACGGTTCGATTAAGCCTAAGGAAATAACAAATTTAATCAAAGAAAAAGTTAATGCTGAAGTTAGCCCTTCACAAATTATATTAAAAGAAGAGCTTAATAAAATTGGAATTTTTAAAGTTGATATTAACTTTCATTCTGAAGTAAAGGCCAATATTTCAATAAAAATAGATAAGATTCAATCAAAATAACTTTTCCACAATTCTAGAAAAATCGTTAGTAACTTTTCTCTTTATCAATTACATCGTTTATCTATTATGTGATTATGCAAAATACAAAATCAATTTTAAATTCAGATAACAAGCAGCCATCTAATATCGAAGCTGAACAGGCTTTATTAGGATCAATATTGGTGAACAATGATATTTTAGACGAGATATCAACAATTATTAATTCTTCAATATTTTTTGATCCTGCTCATATAAAAATATACGAAGTAATAGAAAATTTAAATAATAAAGGAATGATCGCTAATCCTATTACTTTAAAAAATTTTTTTGAAAAAGATGATATGTTAGAGGAAGTTGGTGGTACTGAATATCTTGTAAAGTTAACAAGGTTTTCAGGATCAACTAAACAGGCGGTGGATTATGCAAAAATAATTCATGAAATGTACCTAAGAAGAGAGCTTGTTTTAATCTCTAATAAATTATCTTCAGATACTCTTAATGCTAGTGCTCAAGAACAAAATGCTGAAAATATAATTGAAGGAACTGAGAAATCACTATTTGACTTAGCCGAAAGAGGTAGTTTTTCTCAATCATTTCAAAAATTTAATCAAGCTCTGGATCAAACCATCGCAATGGCTACAAGAGCGATGCAAAGTGATCAAGGAATTGTAGGTGTTCCAACTGGTCTTACTGATTTAGATGAAAAGTTAGGTGGATTGCATAAATCAGATTTGATAATTATTGCTGGGAGGCCATCTATGGGTAAGACTGCATTAGCAACAAATATTGCTTACAACGCAGCCCAGAATATTTTAAAAAGGCAAGAAAAATCCTCTGTTGCTTTTTTTTCTCTAGAGATGTCTTCAGAACAATTGTCTACTAGAATTCTTTCTGAACAAGCTAAAATAAAATCTG